>Ga0228536_1000132_pt1 | contig 191298 bp, 158 predicted proteins | sample SJ1Smetagenome_FD_168611 | JGI IMG/M metagenome (GOLD analysis project Ga0228536, IMG submission 168611) | Enriched culture of PCE-dechlorinating microbial communities from Ithaca, New York, USA - SJ1.S | ecosystem: Engineered > Modeled > Simulated communities (microbial... > Unclassified... | reverse complement strand
AATAAAAAACGATGTATTGTTGTTACCGTTTTTGCTGCACCATTGTTACCATTTTTGTCGTACTATTGTTACCATTATTGCTGCACTGTGATTACCGATTTTGCTGTATTTCTAATTTCTTGTTACAAGATTTGCATCAATATTTAAAATTTACGAGATTATGCACAAAATATTTACAGTTCTTTCTTTGGGGCTTATGACGTCGACCGGCTTTGCGCAGTCGGTTTCGAAACCGAATATCGTGTTTATTTATGCCGACGATTTGGGGTTTGGCGATTTGTCCTGTTATGGTGCAACGAGAGTGCAGACCCCAAATGTTGATGGCTTGGCACGGGATGGCATCCGTTTCGTGAATGCTCATTCGGCTGCGGCTACCAGCACACCCTCGCGTTACGGACTATTGACCGGTGAATATCCGTGGCGACGCAACGGAACGGGGATTGCGGCCGGCGATGCGGCTTTGATTATCAACCCCGAACGATGCACCGTTCCCAAAATATTGAAAGAAGCCGGATATACGACCGGAGCTGTAGGCAAATGGCATTTGGGATTGGGTAGTGAAACGGGGAAACAGGACTGGAACGACAAGATAACGCCGGGCCCTAAAGAAATCGGTTTCGACTATTCCTATATTATGGCAGCAACGGCAGATCGTGTGCCTTGCGTGTTTGTGGAGAATCAACGGGTTGTCGGTCTCGATCCCCGAGACCCGATTCAGGTGAGCTATACGAAGAATTTTCCGGGAGAACCTACGGGTAAGAATAATCCGGAGTTGCTGACAAAATTAAGGCCCAGTCATGGTCACGACATGAGCATCGTGAATGGTATTTCGCGTATCGGATATATGAAAGGAGGAAAATCGGCATTGTGGAAGGATGAGAATATTGCCGACAGCATAACAGCCCATGCCGTGAAGTTTATTGAAGTAAACAAAGATAACCCATTCTTCCTTTATTTTGCCACAAACGATGTTCACGTGCCACGTTATCCGAATTCGCGATTTTGGGGCAAGACCGACATGGGACTTCGAGGGGATGCCATTGTACAGTTCGACTGGTCGGTTGGCGAAATTGTGAAAGCGTTGGAAAAAGCGGGTATTCGCGAAAACACGCTCATCATCATCACAAGCGATAATGGGCCTGTGGTGGATGACGGTTATGCCGATCAGGCAGTGGAAAAACTGATGAATCACAAGCCGTGGGGACCGTTTCGCGGAGGAAAATACAGCACATTTGAAGCAGGAACGCGAGTACCTTTTATAGTAAATTGGCGAGGGGAAATCGCCTCCAAAAAGTCGGAAGCTCTTGTTTCTCAAATTGACCTGTTGGCGACGTTGGCACGCTTGGCATGCGTGGATATTTCTGCAAAGGAAGTTGCGGACAGCCGGGATCAGCTCGATGCCTGGTTGGGGTATGACGAAAAAGGGCGCGATTACGTTATCGGCGCGGGAAGTGCGTTGACCGTGCTCACCCGGCAATGGAAATATATAGAGCCCAATGAAGGTGCAGCATATAATCCGTTAACCCATACAGAATTGGGGAATGATTGGCATGACCAGCTTTACGATATGTTGCACGACCGCGGCGAATATGATAATGTTGCCACCGGCAATCCTCTGGTTGTGCATTTTCTGAAAGAAATTCTTCAGGAAGAAAAAAGCAAGGGTATCGGGTTGAGTTTATGAGAATATCATTCGATTTGCATTTGTTTTTCCTCAATCTTGTCTTTCGAGTTTCATCTGATTTTTGTCGGCGAAATGCACGGTCATTTGCGGGAATGGGATATTAAGTCCATTGGCATTGAGTTGTTTATAAATCTCTTCCGTAAGGTCGAAATTGACTTCCCAATAATCGGACGATTTCACCCATACGCGTAATACAAAATCTATGGAACTATCGTTCATCTTCGACATGCGTGCAAAGGGAGCGGGATCGTGAAGAATTTTCGGATGTTGTGAAGCTGCATCCAAAAGAATTTTCTTTACCAATTCCACATCCGATCCATAATCGACACCGATTGGCAAATCAATGCGCCTATTTTCTTGGGTAGTGTAGTTGATAATGACTCCGGTGGAAAGTGGTCCGTTGGGTATATAAACAGTTTTGTTGTCGATCGTGGTAAGTGTAGTGTAAAGAATTCCCACTGTTTTAACAGTTCCTTCGGTGTTTTGTGCCTGGATGTAATCGCCTCCCTTAAACGGTTTATTGAAAAGCAGCATAACACCACCGGCAAAATTGGAGAGATTGTCTTTCACCGCCAGACCAATGGCTAAACCTGCCGAACCAATAATGGCTGCCAGTGAAACGGTCTGAGATCCGACGATATTGATAATCAGAATGAAAAGGCCAATGAACAGCATCACGTTCATGAGATTGAGCAGGAATCCTTTCAGCGCCGAGTCCATCGATCGTTTCGAAAAAATATTGTTCAGAAATTTATTAATCTTGCGGATAATCCATTTTCCGATAAAAAATAAAACGAAGATTATCAACAGTTTTCCGAGTAGATCTATACTGAACGTAAGAAACTGATCCAACAATTCGTGGAAGCGGCCTTGCTTAATAAGTTCGGCCGTAGAGACTGCTTTTTCATCCAAGTTTTCGATTATCTTTGTGCCGGTGGAATCAGGCTGAGCTGCAAATAAGTTGGTAGGCATTATGATATATTTTATTGAAACTTCCGGCAAAAGTACAAAAAAACCATTAATTTTGCCACTCAAGATTTATGGATGAACCGATGAACAAATTTTATACATTTCTGATTTTTCTTTTTTCTATAACTTTTGCTTCTACTGCTCAAACGTACGAACAATGGATAGGCAAGTCGGCAGATCACATCGAACGAAACCGTCTCGACAGTGCCGAATATTCACTTAAAAAAGCGATCGAAACAGATCCGTCAAATCCCAATAATACTTCGCTTCTGATGAGTTTGGGCGTAATTCAGCGTGAATCGGGACGTTACGAGGATGCATACATGACTTTCACTGCAGCCTTAACTAATTATCCCGATTCGAAACTTGTCCTTCACAACCGAGCAGCTCTTCTTTGCGACATGGAACGCTACGACGAAGCGATGAACGATTACAACGAAATACTCCGACTCGATCCTTCGGATGTGCAAGCTTATTATCGGCGTGGAATTCTTCATCTCGAGCGAAAACAACGGGATTTGGCCGAAGTTGATTTTCGGAAAGCTCAACAAATAGACCCTGACAACATGTATTCGCTTTTGAGCAAAGCCTTGATTTACAAGCTTGATGACAATTGGATAGAAGCCGAAAAAATGTATTCGAGACTGATAGACAATGGTGAAAATGTAACCTCGGTTTTCTATTTGAATCGTGCAGAGTGTTATGTAAATACCGACCAAATCTTCAAGGCATCGGCCGATTTAAAATCTGCCGAACCGGGCGAAAGGCAAAATCCCTATTTTTATTTTCTCAGAGGAAGAGTTCGTTTGGCTCAATACGATAAGCTGGCGGCAAAAGCCGATTTCGAGAAAGCAAAGCAGTTGGGCTACGATCCTGAAATAGCCGATGAATGGATCAAGAAAGCCAAATAGAAAATCGAATGAAAATGGCGTTGTAAAAACGAATTATGGCCTTCTTTGCTCTTTACCGTTTTTTCCCAAAAAGAGCTCCGAAAATGGACCGGGTGATCGTTCTCCCAATCTCGTTACTGATTTGACGTGTGGCGCTTTTCCCGACCTGATCCATCAAATCTCCCAGAAAACCCTGATCGGCTTTTCGTTGTCTTTCTTCTGCCCGTTTAGCTCTTTCGGCTTCGAGCAATGCTTTCTGAGCCTCTTTCTGTTGAAGGATCCGTTCTTTTTCTTCCTCGGCACGGTTACGTTCTTCCTCTAACAATTCCTGTTTACGGGAGAGAATTTCATAAGCCGATTCCCGATCGATCGATTTTTCATACACACCAAAAATGAAAGAACTTTTAATCAACTGATCACGTTCCGCAACAGTGAGAGGCCCAATTTGGGCTTGTGGTGGCAAAACATATGCACGTTGAACCATTTGAGGAGCTCCTTTTTCGTCAAGAAAAGAAATCAATGCTTCGCCGGTATTTAATTGCGTAATAACCTCTTCGGTATTAAATTTTGGATTAGGTCGAAATGTATTGGCAGCCACTTTCACCGCTTTCTGATCGTTGGGAGTATAAGAGCGAAGGGCATGTTGAACACGATTGCCAAGTTGCCCGAGAATATTTTCGGGAACATCGGAGGGATTTTGTGTGCAAAAATATACTCCAACGCCTTTCGAACGAACCAGACGAACAATTTGTTCCACTTTTTCCAGCAAGGGTTTTGGCATATCGTTGAAGAGTAGATGGGCTTCGTCGAAAAAGAACACAAGTTTCGGTTTGTCCACATCGCCAACTTCGGGTAGCGATTCATACAAATCATCAAGGAGCCAAAGCAGGAATGTAGTGTAAACGCGAGGTGAATTGATAAGCTTGTCAGCTGCGAGAATATTGATCACGCCCTTTCCCTGATCGGTTTGAATGAAATCGGTGATTTCGAATGCAGGTTCGCCGAAAAAATTGTCGCCACCCTGGCTTTCGAGCTGCATCAAACTTCGCTGAATGGCGCCGATGCTTGCAGGAGAAATATTTCCATATTGCGTGGTAAACCGAGCTCGGTTGTCGCCTATAAATTGCAACATTTTCTGCAAATCCTTCAAATCGATGAGTAGAAGGTTATTGTCGTCGGCAATTTTAAATGCGAGTGCGAGCACAGCGCTCTGAATATCATTAAGATTGAGTAGTCGTTCCAGCAGAATGGGTCCCATTTCGGAGACTGTCGTGCGGATGGGATGTCCTTGTTCGCCGAATACATCCCAAAAAGTTACAGGAAAAGCCTTGTACTCAAATCCCAAATCTTTGAGCCCGTATTCTTCAACACGTTTGTTGACACTTTCCTTGTTGCCTCCCGATTTGGCTACTCCCGAAAAATCCCCTTTCATGTCGGCGGCAAAAACGGGCACTCCCATTTCGCTAAAAGTTTCTGAAAGTGTTTGTAACGTAACGGTTTTGCCCGTACCTGTAGCTCCCGTTATCAAACCATGACGGTTTGCCATTTTAGGAATGATGCAAATATCAGCTTCCTCGTTTTTGGCAATAAGCGCTCTGTGAGATTGGTCGAACATAAAATCAGTTATTGGATAGTTTGGTGTTTATATATGCAAAGAAAAACATATTTATAGATTAAACAAAAAAATAAGTTTTGAAATGCAATGAAAATCGTCTAACTTTATGGCGTAAAACATGTAACATCAAATTAATCATACTATGAGATGCTCATCTTTCTTCGGACTTTGTTTTTTTTCTGTTGCATTGGCAATGGCACCTTCAGTGAGCGCGATAGAAATATCGCATTATCTTTTTCCGGAGTTTAAGGAAGGATCGATTTTGATGAAAAATGGTGTGGTAACTAAAGCTCTTCTCAATTATAACGCTGCGACCGAAGAGATGGTGTTTATGCAAAACGACAAAGTTTTGGCACTTGCCGATGTTACGTTGATTCAGATCGACACGGTGTATATCGAAGACAGAAAATTTGTGTATCGTGACCGAAAAATTCTGGAAGTGTTATGCAGTTCACCCTATATTTTAATGGCACATTACAAATGTCGCGTCATCCCTCCCGGGAAACCGGCCGGTTATGGCGGTACTTCGCAGACTTCTGCATCCGACTCCTACTCCGGTTGGTCGCAGGGTGGAAAAATGTATGAGCTGCAATTGCCTGACGATTTTAAAGTCGTTCCTTATACGGTTTACAAACTGCAAAAGGGCTCAGAAATCAAAAACTTTACTTCGATGGGGCAATTCGGAAAATATTACAAAAAAAAGAATAATCTTTTTCAGGATTACGTTCAGCAACACAAACCCGATTTCAACAATCAGCTGGCAATGGCCCAACTTGTGGCATATATGGAAACAAACGAATAATCTACAAAATTAAATTCAAACATCAATGAAACACGTTTATTGCATTCTCCTTGCGCTTTTCTTCATCGCGGCGGGCGCAACCGCACAGCAGGGCTACACTCCTTCGCCGGAAAATCTCAAAAACCGCCGGGAATTTCAGGATATGAAATTCGGAGTATTCATCCATTGGGGCATATACAGTATGATGGCCGACGGCGAATGGATCATGAACAACAAGAACATTCATTACAAAGAATACGCAAAATTGGCCGAAGGCTTTTATCCTTCGAAATTCGATGCAGCCAAATGGGTGTCGGATGTAAAAGCGGCAGGTGCAAAATATATTTGCATCACATCGCGACATCACGACGGATTTTCGATGTTTGGGACCCGGCAGTCGCCTTACAACATTGTCGATGCCACCCCTTTCAAACGCGATGTCATCAAGGAGCTTGCCAACGAATGCCATAAACAAGGCATCAAACTCCATTTTTATTATTCGTTGCTCGATTGGAGTCGTCCCGATTATTATCCGTTGGGAAGAACCGGACGAAATGTAGGTCGTGCAGAGCACGGCAATTGGGATACTTATCATCAGTTTATGCTCAATCAATTGACAGAATTGCTAACCAACTATGGCGAGATAGGCGCTATTTGGTTTGACGGGCAATGGGATCAAGACCAAAATCCCGATTTCGACTGGCGACTGCAAGAAATCTATGCTCATATTCATCGCCTGCAACCCGGTTGTCTCGTTATCAACAACCATCATTTAGCTCCGATAGAAGGTGAGGATGCCCAGACGTTCGAAAAAGACCTTCCCGGACAAAATACCACCGGCTTTTCGGCCGATGCCCAGATCGGCCAACTCCCCTTGGAAACCTGTGAAACCATGAACAATTCGTGGGGATACAACATTACCGACTTGAAATATAAATCGGAAAAAGAGCTAATTCATTACTTGGTAAAAACAGCAGGAAACAATGCCAATTTGTTGCTGAACGTCGGACCTCGCCCAAATGGCGAATTTCCCGATATTGCCGTTCAGCGTTATTTGGCGATGGGTGAATGGCTCAAGAAATATGGCGAAACCATTTATGGTACGCGTGGTGGATTTATCGCTCCTCGCGACTGGGGCGTTACGACTCAGAGAGACAACAAACTTTATGTGCATATCCTCAATCTGAAAGATGATGCTCTCTATTTGCCCATGCAAGGTAAGAAAGTTCGTTCGGCCAAAGTATTTATCGATCAGAAACCCTTGAAATTTACGGAAGTTCCGGGAGGAGTGGTCGTAAAGTTCGATCGAATTCCTGACGACGTGGATTATGTGGTAGAGTTGGAGATCAAGTAACAGGAAAGGTGAAAAAAAAGAAGAGCGTTCTTCTCAACAGAATGAGGTGAAGAACGCTTTTCTACTATTATTGTTCTCTCTATAGATGATAAACGAATTTCAGATTATTAATTTCGGGTGATCAGTAAGCGCGTGCGATAATTACACGCTGTACAGATGGTTTACCGGTTACCATGCACTTGCCGGGAGTTTTGTCGCCCTCGAGCGGAATGCAGCGAATGGTCGCTTTTGTTTCTTCTTTGATCTGCGCCTCTGTTTCGGCTGTTCCGTCCCAATGGCAAAGCAAAAAACCGCCTTTTTCGATTTCTTCCTTGAATTCGTCATACGAATTCACCTCACGCATCTGAGATGCTCTGAAATCGAAAGCTTTTTGGTAGATATTCTGTTGAATATCGTCGAGCAACTGTTTCACATGAAATTCAATTCCTTCGGATGAAACGGTTTCTTTGGTCAATGTATCGCGACGAGCCACTTCGATCGTGTTGTTCTCGAGATCGCGCGCACCAATGGCCAAGCGTATGGGCACACCTTTCAGTTCGTACTCCGAAAACTTCCACCCCGGTTTTTTGTTGTCACTGTTATCGTATTTCACACTGATACCTAACGATTTCAGTTTTTCGATGATCGTAGCCGCTTTTTCGTTTATTTGGTTAAGCTGTTCTTCATTTTTGTAAATAGGAACGATGACAACCTGATGAGGCGCAAGTTTGGGTGGAAGTACCAATCCGTTATCATCGCTATGGGACATGATGAGCGCACCCATCAATCGGGTGGAAACGCCCCAGGATGTGGCCCATACGTAATCGCGATTGCCAAGTTGATCCGTGAATTGAACATCGAATGCTTTGGCAAAATTTTGTCCGAGAAAATGCGAAGTACCCGACTGCAATGCTTTTCCGTCCTGCATCAATGCTTCGATGGTGTAGGTGTTGAGAGCGCCGGCGAAGCGTTCCGATTCCGATTTCACACCCTTAACCACCGGCATGGCCATATATTTTTCGGCAAATTCGGCATACACATTTAGCATACGCTCGGCTTCTTCGATAGCTTCTTCTTTGGTGGCATGAGCCGTATGTCCTTCCTGCCAAAGAAATTCGGTAGTACGGAGGAAAAGGCGCGTACGCATTTCCCAGCGAACCACATTAGCCCATTGGTTGATAAGCAAAGGAAGATCGCGATACGATTGAATCCAATTCTTGTAGGTGCTCCAGATAATGGTTTCGGAAGTAGGACGAACCACAAGTTCTTCTTCGAGTTTGGCTTCGGGATCTACAATTATGCCACTGCCGTCGGGTGCATTTTTCAGACGATAATGAGTGACCACGGCACATTCTTTAGCAAAACCTTCCACATGTTCGGCTTCGCGACTCAAATACGATTTTGGAATAAAAAGAGGAAAATAGGCATTAACATGTCCGGTTTCTTTAAACATATCGTCGAGCTGTCGTTGCATTTTTTCCCAAATTGCATAACCGTAAGGTTTGATGACCATACAGCCGCGTACGGCTGAGTTTTCGGCCAATTCTGCTTTTGTAACCAAATCGATATACCATTGCGAATAATCTTTGCTGCGTGGTGTCAGTTCCTTCAATTCCTTTGCCATAATTTTTCAGAAGTTGTAAAGTTGTTTCATTTTGAGAGTGCAAAGATAAAAAATATTTCCTTACCCATTTTCGAAGTTTGACTATCGAATTGAACTATTAATGCGTGAAATCACTATTTTTGTAGCTCAATTAACAAATTATGTCGTCAAAAAAAACATATCATCATCGTATCAACGCGCAAAATATCGATTTCAGAAAAAAAATATCGTTGGTCTCGCTTGTCAATTTGGTCTTGGGTGCAGCAGGAAATAACGCCGATGAAAACGGCTTTGGTGTTCTTGATTTAATGTCGAAAAATCATTCGTGGGTCTTGTCTCGACTAGTTCTCGATATGAATCACATTCCGGTCGAAAACGAAGACATTGCTATCGAAACATGGTTGCAGAAACTGAGTCAATCTTTCTCGCTTCGAAATTTTCGTTTTTTAAATGCTCAGAATCAAGTTATTGGTTATGGTGCTTCCACCTGGGCTATCATCAATCTTGATACTCGTCGGCCTATTTCTTTGGATGCAATCGAAACGCTCAAAAGAAATATTTACGATGAGATGACGCCCATCGGCGAACCTCAGCGATTGCCGGATGTCGATGGAGAAGTGTTGAATACATTCAGAGTGAAATACAGCGATATTGATGTCAATAATCACGCCAACAGCTTGCATTACGTACGTTGGATTTCCGATTGCTTTTCAATCGATTTTTATGCCAATCGCACTATCAGGAGATTTGAAATCAATTACATGAAAGAATTGACTTATGGCGATGAAGGAGAAGTGTATGTGGAAATGAAAAATCATGGCGATTATTATTTTCAAATCGTTACACGCGAAAAAGGAATTGCCTGTCGAGCAAGATTGCTATTTGATAAGAATGATTGATTCACAATGTCTGTTCGGTCAATTTCCCCAAAATTGCAGAGGAAATGAAATCGGCGGCGCCGGCATTTAATCCACCTCCCATTACCAACATATCGGCTCGTTCGCGAGAAGGTTTGATAAACTCTTCGTGCATGGGCCTAACGGTTTTGTAGTATCGCTCTATGACCTGCTTAGCTGTACGGCCGCGATTTTCCATATCGCGTTCAATAATGCGCGACAGGCGGTTGTCAGGTTCAACTTCGAGGTACAAGCGCATGTCCATTTCTTCGCAAATTTGAGGTTGAGTGAGGATGAGAATGCCTTCGATTAGGAGTATTTTTTTTGGTTCGATATGAATTGTTTCCGGTAGTCGCGTGCAAGTGATGTAGGAATAAGTCGGGCATTCGATAGCCTGTCCGCTTTTGAGCTTGCGGATGTCGGACAACATCAAATCCCATTCGATAGAATCGGGATGGTCGAAATTTAACGCACGACGCTGTTCGAGCGGCAAATGGGAGGCATCCTTGTAATAAGCATCCTGCGCCAAAAGAGCAATGCTTTCGACGGGTATTCGTTTTAAAATGGCATTTACGAGTGTCGTTTTTCCGGATCCTGATCCACCGGCAATTCCGATTGTGAACATTTTTGAAAGTTTTTTCGACCGATTATTTCATTTTGCCAGGCATTACACCCAAAAATTGTTCTACGATTTACCTCCGAACGTAAAGATGACCGGAATGGCAGCGGGCGATTTTATGGGCGTTTTTCCGACAAGAACTTTTGGCCACAAATTAACTTTAACCTGGGTTTTTTCGGCGGATATGCCGAAAAAAGAGTTGACGACTTCCGATACTTTTTCTTGAGAATAGCGATTCATCAGCTGTTTCAGGTCGGTGCTCATGTGGATAGGCATCGTTTGTGTTTCGCCCGGATTGATTTGTAGCGGAATATCGATTTTTCCGTTAGTGAATTCGAGATCGTTGATTTCGATTGCATAATCGAGCGAATTGAGAAAAGCAACGGCCTCGTTTGGATTTTTAATATTCATATTCAGAGTCAGGGTCAGAGGGATAGTCTGCATTTTGGAGCTACTGGCCAAAATGGTAGATATCGAAGCTAAATTTGACAACGATAATCGGGAGCCATCGCCGATATTGATTCCTGCAATCTGAATATCATCCACCGAATGATAAGTATATTCGCATTGCGAGAGCTGATAGGCGCCGCCGATTTGTTTGAAAACGTCGCACCCTGAAAATAGTAGCAAAATTGACGTAAAAATAATTGCTGTTTTTTTCATCGTAGTTTGTTTTTTTCGATTATTTGATAATGATCATTGTTGCTCCGAAACCGTATTCTTGAAATGAAGCATCTTGAGCAACACAACGTTTGTATTTGGTTTTGATTTCTTTAAGCAGGGCGTTTTTGAGAACTCCGTCGCCTTTGCCATGAATGAAGACAATTTTTTGGTTTTTGTGATGAAGGTTTTCCGTCATCACTTCGTTGAATTTTTTCAGTTGATATTCCAAGATATCGGCGTTCGACATTCCTGCTGTAGAATCCAAAAGTTGATTGATGTGCAGATCGATTTCGATAATTTCGGTTTTGTCTTTTTTCTCGATTTTTTGTATGCGCGGACGACGGTTACCGTCGATACGTTCTTTCTCGCGAAGAGCATTTTCGAGATCCCCTGCATTAACCAGCATGTCGCGTTCGGGAATATCGTTGCGGGTAATGTAATAAACCAGTGCATTTTCGTCGAAATAATCGTTTTCCTGAAAAGCATGCAGTTTGTAGAACTTCACAGTATCGATGCGCAATTCCACCGAAATGGGATTTTTGAAACCGAAAGATTTTTGATGCTTGAAGGCAATAAACTGGACGCAGATTTTTTCGATTTCGTTGAGCCTGGATTTATCGAACTCTTCGAGAAAAATTTTCGTATTCGGTTCGATAAGTCCGTTTGATCGACTTTGCCAAGCGTTGTTTTCGCGACTCATATAATTGTAATATAGGTAGTAATTGCTATCATTTACAAAATAACTTTCGTAGCCGGGCGTAGTCATGTTTTTTGCATCTATCGGCAAAAATGCGATGCAGGTTGTAATTTTCTCGCCCTCAGGCGTTTCTTCGGTTTCTTCGTTGGCCGCAATCGAATCTACGTTGGGTGTCTTATTTTTCGCTACTTCCTCGATATCTGTAGCTTCGGCTTGTCCCAATTTTTCGTTTCCTGCGGATTCCACGACCACACATTCCGAAATGAGTACGGGCACATCAAATCCGTATTCATCTTCGATAATGGCGATCTGTTTGTTCTGAAATCCTTTCACTTTTCCACCTCCGGTCGTATTCAGAAAGCGTACGGTGTCGCCGATATTCAGTTTAGTCATTTCTCAATTTTTTTTGAAGATTAGTTTATGGCTGAGATATAAAAAAGGACAAAAGGTTTGTTCGAATATCCCTATTTTTTTGTTGTGAGTGCAAAGATGATTAATTTTGTCGAAAAAACAGACCGATTTATCGAAAATAACGGTCAGCGTAAAGCTAAAAAATGAAAAGAAAAGAAATCGAACAACTCCATATAACCGACTACGATTATCCATTACCCGACGAACGAATAGCAAAATATCCCCTCGAAAAGCGTGATGCTTCCAAACTTCTTTTGTATGATGACGGAATCATTTCGGAAAGCATTTTTTCTAACCTTGCCGATTATATCCCTTCGGAAAGTCTGATGATTTTCAACAATACACGAGTCATTCATGCACGGTTGCTTTTTCGCAAAGAAACGGGAGCACAAATCGAAGTGTTTTGTCTTTCGCCTGCCGATCCCGAAGATTATGCCATGAATTTTGCCTCAAAACAGTACTGCTCGTGGCATTGCATGATAGGAAATGCCAAACGTTGGAAAGATGATATCCTGACGATGAAAATTGAAAACGGAGGGAATGGAATACTCACGCTCAGTGCAGAAAAAATAGCCGTAACGGACAAGGACACGACAGTTCGTTTTTCATGGAACGACGATACGTTATCGTTTTCGGAGATATTGGAAATTGCCGGAAAACTTCCTATTCCGCCTTATCTGAATCGTCCGGCTGAGACGAAAGACGACGAAACATATCAGACTGTATATTCGCGTATCGAAGGATCGGTGGCCGCTCCCACGGCAGGCTTACATTTCACCGATGATGTGATGACCTCGCTTCGGCATAAAGGTATTGCAACGGCCGAAGTAACGCTGCATGTTGGTGCAGGAACTTTTCGTCCGGTAAAATCGGAAACAATCGGCGAACACGAAATGCATACCGAATTCATTTCTGTTCCGAAGGAAACGATCAAAGCCATTTACGAAAACAAACATCCCCTTGTTGTGGTAGGCACCACCTCAATGCGAACTATTGAAAGTTTGTATTATATCGGAGCCAAACTCACAATCAATCCTGTTGCTATGCCGCATGAACTATTTGTTTCGCAATGGGAACCTTACGAAAATTTTTTGCACGACATCGAAGCAAGACAATCATTGAAAAATATTCTCGACTATCTCGACAGAAACGACGCCGATCATCTGATTTCGGCAACACAAATCATGATTGTCCCCGGATTTCGTTTTCATTATGCCGACGCACTCATCACCAACTTTCATCAACCCCAAAGCACTCTTCTGCTGTTGATTTCTGCTTTTGTGGACGACAATTGGCGAGTGATTTACGATTATGCATTGAAATCCGATTTTCGATTTTTGAGTTATGGCGATAGTTCGTTGCTATGGCGAACGCATAACAAAATGAAATAAAACGTATCTGCAAATTGCTTAAAAAGGCTTTATAGAGAAATGATTTTGCGATTTTTTTTTATTTTTGTGAGTCAGTAGTTTAAAAACAATTTATCGGGTTGAAAATTATAAATAAAATAATCAAGGTACTTGCATACATTGTTGTTGGGGTAATTCTCTTGAATGTGTTGCTTTTTGCCGTTTTCAGTTTGCCTCCTGTACAGAAGGCTGCTGCCATTTTCGCATTAGGAAAGCTAAAGCCGATTATCAAAACGGAAGCATCCCTCGATAAAATACGCATTCGACTTTTCAATACTGTCGTTTTGGGTGGTGTGTATATTGAAAGTCAACAAGGCGACACCTTGCTTTATGCCCGAAACATAGCCGTGCGAGCCAATTTTCTGGACATTTTACATAATAAACTCGATTTTGAAACAGCCGAATTGGAGGATTTCGTGATCGATATCTCGCGTGAAAATCCCGACAAACCTTTCAATTTTCAGTTTTTGATCGATGCATTTTCATCCGATAAACCCAAGGAAGACAAGCCGAAAAAACCTTTCGGTTTATCTTTCCGAAACATCCGATTGAGTGGAGGAGATTTGCGCTACAACATTCTTTCGAAACCGGAAACGCCCGGTTTGTTTAATGTGGATCATATCCGCGTGAACAATCTGAATTTGAGTGCAAGTGCACCTTCGGTAGATATTAAAAAACTGGATGCAAAAATTCACTCTTTTAGTTTTGCCGAAAGTAGCGGCATCGAAGTGAGGGAATTGAAGGGAAATTTCAAATCGAAAGGTTCGAAGATTTGGAGCGACGACATGAAATTGGTCGTCAACCAATCGGAATTTGTTGTTGACCTTGCCGAATACGATTTGGACACGAAAGAAACCCGATTGAAAGCCAATAGCGATTTGATCAATCCGAAAGATATTGCGATTTTTGTCCCTCAAGTGTCATCACTCGATAAACCATTCAGTTTCGATGTGCAAGCTTCGGGGAAAATACCTTCAATCGAAATCCGGAATTTTCACTTTCGCTATGGAGATGACACTGAAGCCAACTTGACGGGATCTTTTTCGGACGTTGAACATTATGCCGATGCCGAAATGAATTTACGTATCGAAAAAATGAAGCTCAATATCAAGGATCTCGAATCGTTCATCCGAATTGGTAGTGCCGATTTCGTAGCTCCGAAACAGATGACGGCTTTCAAAGAAGTGAGTTTGGATTTTAATGCCTCTGGCAGATTCAGCAATTTTGGATATGAAGGGGTTATGTCTTCGTCATTGGGAAGCGTTCGACTATCAGGCAAGGGAATGTTTGGTCGTGATTTTAAATATTATGAGATAAGCGGTCCTGTTTCGGCCGACGACATTCAATTATCTGCAATATTAGGGCCCGAAATAGGGCTTGGAGCCGCTACACTCCGGGCCAATATGCAGCTCGAAGGAGGTGATAACAAGTTGAAAATTACTGCTGACGGGAATCTGATTTCGCTACTCTACAAGAAATATCAATACACAAACGTGAATTTTGCAGTCGATTATGATGACAATAAGATATTTGCCCAAATATCGACTGACGAAGAACACAATAAATTCGATATTACTGCCGATATTGGTTTCGGTGAGCAAATGATGTTTCAGGTTGATGGGATTATCGATCGTTTGTTTCTATCTCCAATTTTTCAGATGAGAGATTGGCAAAATCCGTACATGGCAGCCCGTATCGAAGGAAAAATGTCCGGGGCAACTATCGACGACTTGCAGGGAAACCTCCGCATTGACAGTGTTTCGCTTTATGATGACAATTTTATATACAATCCGGGAGAAATATTTCTTGAGGCAGTTACTTCGGATTCGGTTGGTCAGAAAAAAATTAGTTTTGCTTCCTCTTTTCTCGATGCGCAAATAGTTGGAGATTATCATTTTGCCACAATTGCCGATCAGCTTATCAAGGTATTACAACCACATTTACCCACCCTCATCGAATTGCCAAATTCTAAAAAAACACGTACTCAAACGGAATTGGTTAACAATTTCAATTTCAATATCAATATCAAGAATACCGAAGATTTGTCTTACGCATTTTCGCTTCCCTTATACAATGTCGAACCTGCCACGTTGAACGGCAGCATCGATTTCGAATCTGACACTCCTTTGAAAATGAATGCCTATCTCCCGCGTTTGATGATGGGCAACAGTGATATTCGGGAATCGAAAATTAATTTGCAAAACTCCGCCTCAGGAGGAATTAAACTTGACGTGAATACGTTTTTGGTTCAAAATGATGGTTACATAAATGCCCGCCTCAATACGTCGGCAATTTCCGATTCACTCATTAATACACTGTTTTTTGATATCGAAAATAGTGTGGCCAAAGCCAATGGAACTTTAAAAATTGATGTGGGATTGCAAAAGGATCAGAACGATGCCTTGTCGGCAATCATTCACATCCTACCTACTCAGATTTTATTTAATCAACAAGTCTTCGATATGCACGATGCCACGATCGCCTATACCAAAGACCGAATAACGATTGAAGATTTCGGAATGTCGCAAAATGAAATGCTTCTCATCGGTCTGGAGGGAACTGCATCCCGAAAGGAAGATGACAAAATCAGCTTATATTTCAACGATACCGAGCTTGCCGTAATTCTTTCGGCTTTAAATATTCAGAATATCAATGGCGTGTTGAATGGTGAAATAGATGTATTTCGGGCATTGCAGGATCCAATATTGCAAACGAATAATTTTCGTGTAGATAGCGTTCGATTGTATGGCGATGTTATCGGAAATTTGCGAATTAATGGTGATTTGAATAGTGAAAAATCAGGGTTAAGCGTGAATGCTTTTCTTGAGAATCAGGGATTTAAATATATCGATATACGAGGGTTTGTCCCAATGGAAGACAAAAATCCGATGAATATCGATTTCGAAATGCAGAGTTTGCCTTTAAAATGGATTCAACCTTTCACGGTGGGTGCATTTTCAAATTTATCGGGCACAGTCAATTCCAAAATAACTGTTTCGGGAAAAACTTCTGAGCCTGAAGTCGAAGGTTGGTTGGGTGTGGATAAAGGGGCCATGCAAATTGCTTTTACCAACGTTACGTATCGCATCTCGGATACCATTCAAATCAATCGCAACAATATCGGTCTCAACGATTTGGTAATTCTCGATGACAACGGACACACGGCGAAACTGGATCTCTCTCTTTCGCACACCAATTTCGGCAACATGATGTATCAGGTTCGTATGCAACTCAATGATTTTTTGTTGCTTAACAATACGTCAGAGTCGGATATGATTGCTTATGGAAATCTCAAGATGAGTGGAATTATCAATATAAATGGAGGTTCTAATGGAATTTATGGCGATTTCAATCTACGAAATGAGAGCAAATCAAATTTGACGGTCGTTATTCCTCAAACTGCCTCAGCTTCCGAATATTCCGGAATTGTTTATATCAATACTACAGCAAAGGCCGATTCGATGGCATTTTTGTATAAAGATCCGACAAAACTTACGACGATAAATACGCGAACGACCAATTCTATGCCGATTGTTTTTAGAGGTGATCTTCAGCTCAACCCCCAATTGGATTTGGGAGTAAAATTAAGTCCCGGCGCCAACGACCTGATTCGAATCAACGGAAATTCCAATCTAAATGTCCTCTTCAACTCAAAATCGGATCCTCCGGTTCGTATTTTTGGCGATTACATAGCCAATTCGGGAAATGTACAGTATAATTTGCAGAGTTTGAAAACAGTAGATTTTAAAATCGAAGAAGGCAGTACAGTCTCTTTGGTTGGCGATCCTCTAAACGCACAATTTAATATCACCGCATACAATCAGGTGAAGGCTGATTTGTTGACACTGAGCGAAAGTTTTCAGAATTTGCCTACTACAAGAGTACCTGTAAATGCAGTGTTGCATATCGATGGCAATTTGGAGCAAATGAATTTACGCTACGATATCGAGCTTCCCGAAGCATCGGATGAAGTGAAGCAACGTGTAGCAAATTATATCAATACCGATGAAAGTCGAACGGTGCAATTTGCCTACCTCATCACATCGGGAAATTTTAATTCGGCTGAGGGGGCGCAAAATACCAACATCAATAATTCAATGTTCACTTCTCTTGCCGCAAGTGCGGTGACGAGAGGATTAGATGCTCTTTTCTCAAGCGCGCTGAACGATAACTGGACAGTCAGCACAAATCTCGAATCACAGGATGGTTCGTTCGAATCGGTAAGAATGGGGATAGATGTGTCCACAACATTGTTTGACGACAAACTGCGAATTTCGACTAATCTGAGTTATGGCGATCCTTCAAATTTCGCTTATCAGCAGGCTTTTATCGGTGAAGTTGATGTGGAATATCGAGTAAACAATTGGCTCATGCTACGTGTATATAATCATGCCAATGAACAATTGTATCGTCGTGCTCCATTCACACAAGGAGTAGGAGTAATGGTTACCAAAGACAGCCGCACATTCAAGGATTTGTTCAGATTCAGTTTCAGAAAAAAAGAGAATTAAAAACATTCGATCCTCATTGCCAAATTATGAAAAAGTATTTGCCTATTATCTCTTTATTTTTTCTTCTGATTGCCTGCGATGCAGCAAAACGAGTCCCCGAGGGAAGTTATCTGCTTAACAAGGTAAAGATAGAAACCGACACAAAAGAGGTAAAGTCAAATCAATTGAAGTCTTTTCTTCGACAAAAACCAAACAGTTCATTTCCAATCATTGGTCGTGTGCCCCTGCATCTTTATAATTTGGCCGGAAGTGATTCGAGTTGGATAGACAAAACATTGTTGAAAATAGGAGAGCCCCCCGTTATTTACAGTGAAAGACTTACAGCCGTTTCGGCCGAACAGATGCGCAGAGAGTTAAATAACCGTGGATATCTGAACGCCCAAGTGGACACAAGTGTCGTAAAAAAGGAGAAAAAAGCTGATGTCAGCTATCATGTTATTGGAAATGAGCCCTATCGTATTCGAAATGTCAAAGATACGCTTCAATCGGTCGATACCACCATTTACAAGATATTAAAAGAAGAAAAAAAACTTGATTTGATAAAAGAGAACGACCTATTTGACCAGAAGGCACTTGAACAAATCAGAGTTGATTTGTCCAAAACCTTGACCAACAGAGGATATTTTGACTTTTCGAAAGACTATTTTTATTTTCTCGCCGACACTACAGTTGGTAACCACAAAGTGGATCTTACCCTTGCTTTGAATAATCCGAGTGATACCTCGCGTCATCGTCGCTATTTTATCGGAGATGTGATGGTTTACAATGGATTTGCACCTCCGGCTCAGGGTGACAGCAGCCTCAGGTCTGATTTCGACACGGTCAGGTTCAAAAATATCCGGGTGATTTCGAATCAAAACATATTGTTGAAACCGCCGGCGATCTATTACAATACTTTTTTACGGCCCGGAAGACTTTATTCCGAAAGAATACTCGAACGAACCTATTCTTCGCTCAACAATTTGGGATCGGTCAGCCGAACCAATATTTCGTTTACACCTGTTCAGCGAAACGATTCTAACTTTCTGAATACTACTATTTCTCTTCTCCCCGGCAATCTACATTATTTGCAATTTGGTATCGATGGCACTAATTCGGCAGGAGACTTGGGAGCCGCTGCAAATCTTACCTACGAGCACCGAAATCTGTTGAAAGGCGGGGAACGTTTTCGAGTGCGATTGAATGGAGCTTACGAATTTATTACGGCTTCCGACAGTGCCAATTTACTCGATCAGAGCTTTTATGAATACGGTGCAGAAGTGTTTCTTTCAATTCCACAACTATTAGTTCCGTGGTTGCTTCAACAATTGCAAGACAGACCTTCGGCTTCTACGGAATTTTCTTTGGGAGTTAATTTTCAAAAAAGGCCGGAATACCATCGCCAATTCTTCAATCTCTCCTCACGGTTACAGTGGTCGAGCTTTGACTGGCGTCTTACTCATGTGCTCACACCGCTCAACGTCAACTACGTACGGATGCCTTGGACTTCCGATCTCTTCAGAAATACATATCTCAACGACAACACAAATCCGGTTATCCGCCAGAGCTATGAAGACCAATTGATTGCATCAACTTCATATTATGTCACACTTTCGAATACGAATGCCCGGTTTTTGCCGAGAATGCCTTTTCAGATTCGCAGTGGATTTGAAATATCGGGTTATTTGCCTCGTTTGGTGAGTGTTTTGGGCGGTAGTAACACAAATGCAAATGGATATCGGGAGATATTAGGCATTCCTTATGCGGAATATTTAAAAAGCGATTTAGATGTTTCCTTATCGTATCCGATTGACGAAACCAAGGCTATAGCCGGGCACTTTGCCGCCGGGGTTGCTTTGCCTTATGGTAATTCGGATGTTCTCCCGTTTGAAAAGCGTTATTTTGGAGGTGGGGCCAACAGTTTACGTGGTTGGAATACCCGATCTTTGGGGCCGGGAAGTTACAGTCGCGATTCGGTAGGATACGACTTCGTAAACAAAACTGGCGACATTAAATTAGAAATGAGCCTCGAATATCGTCAAAAACTTACCAACCTGTTTCAATTGGCCGCATTTGTAGATGCAGGTAACGTCTGGACCATAAAAGATTATATCGCTCAAAGTGGAGGATATTTTCGCTGGAATACATTTTACAAGGAAATTGCACTTTCTTACGGATTGGGCTTTCGCCTTGATTTGAATTTCCTGCTTCTCAGATTGGATGCAGGTATGAAGGCACACAATCCGGCATTGCCTGAAGGAGACCGTTGGACGATTTTTAAACCGAAGTTTAGCCGAGACTTCGCTATCCATTTTGCAATTGGTTATCCATTCTGATTCCGGAATGTCAGGCAGACTTTGTAGAGGTAAGTATCGGTTAAATTTGTTAAATGTGGACGAGCACAATATTTTTTTAGTTATTTTTGGACGCTATTTTAAAATTGAAAGACATGACAAAGACAAATTACGAATTGCGTTATGCAGCACATCCTGATGATGCTCGACATTATACCTCAGATCGGTTGAGGCATGATTTCCTGATCGGGAAAATTTTTTCTCCCAATGAAGTTAATATGGTATATTCGATGTATGACCGAATGATCGTTGGTGGAGCTATGCCCGTTGACGAAAAATTGCATCTCGAAGCTATTGATCCGCTTAAGCAGCCAATTTTCCTTCATAGTAGGGAGCTGGGAATTTTTAATATCGGTGGAGTTGGTAAAGTTCATGTGGCCGATAAATCTTTCGATCTTTCATACAAAGAAGCCCTATATTTAGGAGCCGGTGACAGAGAAGTATATTTTGAAAGTGAGGACGCGCAAAATCCGGCCAAATTCTATTTCAATTCGGCAACGGCTCATCGTAATTATCCGGACCGAAAAGTTACGAAGTCGGATGCAGTTGTAATGGAAATGGGTGCGCTCGAAACTTCAAATCACCGCAATATCAATCGAATGCTCGTCAATCAGGTATTGCCTACATGCCAGTTACAGATGGGAATGACCGAACTCGCACCGGGAAGCGTGTGGAACACAATGCCACCACATACACATTCAAGGCGGATGGAAGCCTATTTTTATTTCGAAGTTCCTGCCAATCAAGCAGTTTGTCATTTTATGGGGCCGGTTTCCGAAACCCGAAATATTTGGCTGCAAAATGAGCAGGCGGTACTTTCGCCACAATGGTCGATACATGCCGCTGCCGGAACTTCCAATTATACATTTATTTGGGGAATGGCAGGTGAGAATCTCGATTACGACGATCAGGATTTTTCGAAAATTACAGAAATCAGATAAAAACAATAATAAAAATATCTCAAGTTATGGTAAATTTCAGATTGGATGGAAAGGTTGCACTCATCACAGGAGCCTCATATGGAATTGGATATGCAATAGCCAAAGCTTATGCCGAGGCGGGCGCCACCATCGTTTTTAACGATATTGATGAAGCAAAACTCAAAAAAGGCTTAGCTGATTACAAAGCTGACGGTATAGAGGCACATGCCTATTTGTGCGACGTTACCGATGAAGAGGCGGTGAAAGATATGGTAGAAAAGATCGAAAAAGAAATTGGTGTAATCGACATATTAGTAAATAATGCCGGCATCATCAAGCGCGTGCCTATGATCGAAATGTCAGTTAAAGATTTTCGTCAAGTCATCGATATTGACCTGAATGCACCCTTTATCATGGCAAAGGCGGTAATACCTCAGATGATTAAAAAGGGGCATGGAAAAATCATCAATATCTGTTCGATGATGAGTGAGCTTGGGCGCGAAACCGTTTCGGCTTATGCTGCAGCCAAAGGTGGTTTAAAGATGCTCACCCGTAATATTTGCGCCGAATATGGGCAATACAACATTCAGTGTAATGGAATTGGCCCGGGTTACATTGAAACTCCTCAAACAGCACCTCTTCGCGAACGTCAAGCCGATGGATCACGTCATCCGTTTGATGCTTTCATCGTTACAAGAACTCCGGCTGCCCGTTGGGGGACGACCGATGATTTGCAGGGGCCTGCCGTTTTTCTGGCATCCGATGCATCCAACTTTGTGAACGGACACGTGCTTTACGTAGATGGTGGAATTCTGGCTTATATCGGTAAACAACCTTGATTGGAAAATGAAAAAATATTTATTGCTTTTGCTGCTTTCCGTAATTGTTGCGGCATGTTCGTCTGCACAAAAGAAAGTCGTATTGGTTGTCGACAATCCTATGGATATCGACCGTTTCAACGAAATAGTCGAGATACAATGGCCCAGCATTCAACAACGCTTATCTTTGTCGGATGAAGATCAGATTGTCGTTCTCGACAGTATCAAACAGCAAGTGCCGTACCAGATAATTACCGAAGGAAGCGAACAAAAAACAAAACTGATCTTTCTTGCATCGGTTTTGGCTAATGGACGTTCGTCTTATACAGTAGTCAAAGGCAAACCCCATGAATTTCCATCTCTTGTTTATGGCAGATTGGTGCCCGAACGAAAGGACGATTTCGCGTGGGAAAACAACCGCGTTGCTTTTCGTATCTATGGGCCTGCGTTAGAAGCCACCGGCGAGATTAGTAATGGAATGGATTTTTGGGCAAAGAGCACCGATTCTCTGATCATAGATAAATGGTATAAAAATGACTTGGCTGGAATAGCTTCTTACCACGAAGATCATGGCGAAGGGCTCGATTTTTACAAGGTCGGGCGAACATTGGGCATGGGAATGACAGCACCGATTGATCATGATACCCTTTGTTTGGGCCATAACTTTATCAAAGCAGAAATTCTCGATCAGGGACCGCTTCGCTTGACTTTTCGATTGTCGTACAAACCTTATCCTGTAGGGGAAAAAACGGTGAACGAAACGCGTGTTATATCGCTCGATGCATTTAGTTACCTCAATTCGGTCACAAACACTTTCGAAATAGATACAACTACTTTAATGATTGCAACCGGTATTGTGATGCCTGAGAATAACCCCGAAAGAGTATCGTTCGAACCCCAAACCGGATGGATGGCTTATGCTGCGCCGGAAGACAGTGTCAACGGAACTATTTTTGCAGGAGTTATCAATCCCGATGGATTTTCGGAAGTTAAAATTTCTCAAGGTCATTTATTGGGACTTTGCCTTTATACCGTCGGTAATTCGTATTCCTACTACACTGGCGGAGGATGGAGCAAAGCCGGATTTGCGAATATGGACGAATGGGTAAAATATTTGCAGATGCAAAGAAGCAAATTGATAAACCCACTTCGACTAACCATCGAATAATCCGATTTTCAATTAACGATACAAAACAAAAACTGTGGCTTTATGAAAAAAGTGGTAACATTTGGCGAAATTATGCTCAGGTTGGCTACACCCGGATATCTGAGATTTTTGCAAACCGACACATTAAATGCCACCTTTGGCGGTGGTGAAGCCAACGTAGCCGTATCGCTTGCCAATTACGGTATCCCTGTTGAATTTGTGACACGTCTGCCTGAAAACGAGATAGCCGATTGGTGTTTGGCCGATTTGCGAAAATACAATGTTGGCACTTCTTATGTATTACGTGGGGGGAACAGGGTTGGCATATATTTTCTGGAAACCGGTGCTGTGGCTCGTCCTTCAAAAGTCGTTTACGATCGGGCACATTCGTCCATTGCTGAAGTGCAGAAAGGAATGTTTGACTGGAAAGAAATTCTGAAGGAAGCCCGGTGGTTTCACTGGACCGGAATCACCCCGGCTCTTTCGCAAGGAGCGGCCGATGTATGTCTCGAGGCAATTGAAACAGCGAACGAAATGGGAGTAACGGTTTCGTGCGATTTGAATTACCGAAAAAATCTTTGGAAATATGGGAAGAAAGCATCTGAAATCATGCCGCAACTGGTAGCCGGATGTGATCTGATTCTCGGAAATGAGGAAGATGCCGAAAAAGTTTTCGGTATCAAGCCTGAAGGATTCGATGTGGAAAAGACAGGAGGAGAGATCAATGCAGCACAATTTGAATCGGTTTGCAGGCAATTGATGAAAAAATTTCCTCGAGCTCGAAAAATAATCATTACCTTGCGGGGTTCCATTAATGCTAATCACAACACGTGGGGAGGATGTCTCTTCTCCGACAAACTTTATCAATCACGTCGATACGATATTACTCACATTGTCGATCGCGTTGGAGGGGGTGATTCTTTTATGGGAGGATTGATTTATGGTTTGATTGCTTATCCAGATGACGATCAAAAAGCCCTCGACTTTGCAGTTGCCGCATCGAGCCTGAAACATACCATATATGGCGACTTTAATATGGTTTCGGTGAAAGAAGTTGAAAATCTGATGAAAGGAGACGGATCCGGTCGTGTAGTGAGATGATTGAGGTTCTGCAGATTTTGTTTTATGTATTATAAATTGAGTACACATCACGTTTTCAACCGTCGTAATAAATCTATTGTATCGATTTTAGTTAAATCCGATAACAGAAATATTTCAACAATACTAAAATAAAACTATTATCATGTCCCGTTTTTCGAGATTAGAGGTATATAATGCCATGATAGAAACAGGTATTGTGCCTGTGTTTTATCATGCCAATGTGGAAACTGCCAAACAAGTGGTGAAAGCATGTTATGAAGGAGGCATAAGAGTGTTCGAATTCACCAATCGAGGCGATTTTGCCCAGGATGTTTTTTCGGAGCTGAATCGATGGGCAGAAAAAGAGTGTCCCGAAATGATTTTAGGGGTCGGATCAATTGTTGATGCGCCTACGGCTGCACTTTACATCCAGTTGGGGACAAATTTTGTGGTTGGTCCGCTTCTTAATCCCGATATTTTTAAAGTATGTAATCGACGACAAATAGCGTATTCGCCAGGATGTGCTACAACTACCGAAATAGGATGGGCACAAGAGTTAGGAGCAGAAATAGTAAAAGTTTTTCCGGGAGGGAATGTAGGTGGTCCATCGTTTGTCAAAAACATATTGGGGCCGATGCCTTGGTCTAAAATTATGGTAACCGGAGGTGTAGAACCGACTGAGGATAACCTATCTGCTTGGTTCGAAGCCGGCGTTGCGTGTGTGGGAATGGGATCTAATCTCTTTCCTAAAGAGGCGATCAAAAACGAAGACTGGTACAAGATTACAGAGTTAAGCAAATTATCGCTTTCTATTGCGAAAAAATATAAATAAATTGAATATAAAACTGTTACACTTTTATCCATGAATGATTTAAAACAAGAAAAACAAAAAATGACCAACTACCGTTGGGTGATCACAGCGATGTTATTTTTTGCCACTACCATTAATTATATGGATCGGCAAGTATTGTCACTCACTTGGAAGGATTTTATCGCTCCCGAATTTCATTGGACAAACAATGATTACGGTACCATCACCGGCCTTTTTTCGATATTTTATGCCATATCTATGCTTTTTGCAGGTAAATTGGTGGATTGGCTCGATACAAAAAAAGGATTTCTGTGGTCTATCGGCATTTGGTCGTTCGGAGCCGTGATTCATGCTTTTTGTGGAATTGCTACTGCCGGATTCCTTACAGGTCAATGGACTGCGAGTTTCTCCGAGGCGAAAAACATTATCGCCACTGTGGGCGATGTGGGGGCAATCGTTTCATTCAGCGTCACATTGTTTATCTTTGCGCGTTTGGTTCTGGCAATTGGCGAAGCAGGAAATTTCCCTGCATCAATAAAAGCCATTGCCGAATATTTTCCAAAAAAGGAAAGAGCGTTTGCAACAACCGTTTTCAATTCGGGAGCACAGATTGGAGCCCTGCTTGCACCCTTAACGGTTCCCTTTATAGCCAAAGCATTCGGATGGGAAATGTCGTTTATTATCATCGGTGGAGTGGGGTTTATTTGGATGGGTTTTTGGGTTTTTTTATACCATAAACCCGAAAAAAATCCGAAGGTTAATGCCTCCGAATTGGCTTATATTATTCAGGATGATGCTGCTGAACATAAAGTAGTTGAAAATAATGAAGAATCGGGTAAAAAAGTTTCCTACAAAAAGGCATTTCGTCACAAACAGACTTGGGCTTTTGCTTTTGGCAAATTTATGACCGACGGTGTGTGGTGGTTTTTGTTATTCTGGCTTCCGGCTTATTTGAGTTCTGTTTACAATCTCGATTCAACACAGAGCGCTGTACATATTTTTGTGGTTTATGCCATTTCGATGTTTGCGATTGTAGCAGGCGGATTTTTGCCCGCATATTTTATGGAAAAAAAGAAAATGGATCCTTACGGAGGTCGTATGCGGGCGATGCTCATTTTCGCCTTTTGTCCGTTGGTGATTTTACTTGCTCAGCCATTGGGCCATATTTCTGTGTGGGTCCCGGTAATTCTTATCGGTATAGCTGCCACGGCACACCAATCGTGGTCGGCCAACATTTTTTCTACCGTGAGCGATATGTTCCCAAAATATGCTGTGGCCACCATTACGGGTATTGGTGGAATGGCTGGCGGATTAGGTTCTTTTCTTATCAACAAAGGATCAGGTGTGCTGTTTGATTATTCGATCGCCTCGAATATGCGTTTTCTCGGATTTGAGGGGATTAATGCAGGATATTTCATTATTTTCTGCATTTGTGCCGTAGCTTATCTTATTGGATGGATAGTGATGAAGGCACTCGTTCCAAAATACGAATTGATTACAGAGATGTAAGAATACTTCGATCTTATACAATTCATGTAAAAAAATGAAAGCGTTCCGAACGGTAAAAAAATAGTTCGGAACGCTTTTGGATATACTGAGAGGGATCGATCGGAAATACTTATTCGAGATAGGTGTATCCGTATAGTCCCGACCTGTAGTTTGATAAAAATTCCTTTCCTTCTTCTACCGATATTTTCCCCTGTTTGACAGAACTCATCACCCAGGTTTCCACCGTACGTACGAGTTTCTTGGCATTGTATTGAGCATATTCGAGCACATCGGCTACGGTTTCACCATCAATTATCTGATCGATTTTGTAACCGTTGTCGTCAGTTGAAACATGCACCACATTTGTATCGCCAAAGAGGTTGTGTAAATCGCCCAAAATTTCCTGATACGCGCCTACCAAAAATACACCGATATAATAAGGTTCATCCTTTTTGAGCGAATGCACCGGAAGAAACGAAGAATGGAATCCATCTTGTGAAGCAAAATTCGAAATTTTCCCATCGGAATCGCAAGTAATATCCTGCAGGGTGGCAATACGTTCCGGTTTCTCATCTAAGCGGTGGATGGGGATTATCGGGAATACTTGATCGATAGCCCACGAATCGGGGAGGGACTGGAAGAGCGAAAAATTACAAAAATATTTATCCGGCAAGAGGCTTGTCAATTCGCGTAATTCTTCGGGTGCATGTTTAGCTCGATTGGTCATGGAATGAATTTCACGTGCGATGGAAAAATACAATTCTTCCACCTGAGCTCTGGTTTTTAGGTCGAGAAGTCCTAAACTAAACAAATCCAAAGATTCTTCCCTGATTTGCTGCGCATCGTGCCATGCCTCGAGCATACGTGCTTGTGTAAGATTGTCCCAAATAGAATAAAGTTCTTTTACCAGTTCATGATCGTCTTGCTGTACGGTTTTTTCTTCGTTCCACTCGGGCAGGGTAGCTGTCTCCAACACTTCGAAAACAAGTACCGAATGATGCGCAGTAAGCGCGCGTCCCGATTCGGTAATGATATTGGGATGAGGAATATTGTTTTTGTTGGCAGCATCCACAAACGAAAAAACGGAGTCATTGACATATTCTTGAATAGAATAGTTCGTACTGTTTTCGGTATAAGACGAACGCGTTCCGTCGTAATCTACCCCTAATCCGCCTCCCACATCCACGAATTCGATGTTGAATCCTATTTCGTGCATTTGCACATAGAACTGTGCCGCTTCGCGAAGAGCAGTTTTTATGCGACGAATTTTAGTAATCTGACTCCCGATATGAAAATGTATCAATCGCACACAGTCTTCCATTCCCTGACTGCGTAATATAGCGATGGCACGAAGAAGTTCGCTCGAATTTAATCCAAATTTGCTGCCGTCTCCACCCGATTCTTCCCATTTTCCACTTCCGGAACTTGCAAGTTTAATGCGTATGCCGATATTCGGCTTGACTTTTAATCGTTTTGCAAGTTCGATAGTAAGGTCGAGTTCGTTGAGTTTTTCAACTACGATAAACACTTGTTTCCCCATCTTCTGTGCAAGCAGAGCCAGCTCGATGTAGCTTTCGTCTTTATAGCCATTGCAAATGATGAGCGAATCGGTGTCGGTATTAATGGCCAATACGGCGTGAAGCTCTGGCTTAGATCCGGCTTCCAGCCCAATATGGAAGCGCTTTCCGTACGTTACGATTTCTTCTACTACTTGCCGCATCTGATTTACTTTGATGGGATAGATCAGATAATTTTGCGCCTGATAATCGTATTCTTTGGCTGCGGTTTTAAAGCTGTTGGAAATTTTTTCGATCCGGTTGTCCAAAATTTCCGGAAAACGAAGAAGTACGGGCGATGAAACATCGCGCAGATAGAGTTCTCTCATCAAATCGTTCAAATCAACGCTGTGGTTGTCTTTTTTGCGCGGTGTAACCTGTACATGTCCTTTATCATTTATTGAAAAGTAGCCGTTACCCCAACCATTGATGTTGTATAATTCTTCCGAATCTTCGATACGCCATTTTCTCATTACGGCAAGATAGTTTAAAAGTGATAGAAAGAATAATTCATTTGAAGGTACAAAATTACATAATTATTTTGTTTTCTTGTTCGATTAAGTTCACATTTGCGTCATGGTCCTCTTCGCGTTCAACATGATTGATTTTTCCATGCGATCCCGCGCAACGTTTTGACCTAAATATCATCTTAAAAAAACATACCTTTATAATGACATATCCAAAATGAGTAAGTTAAAGATAACAACAATTGCCGCAGTTTTACTATGGGTGGCGTCGTGTGCGAAAGACGATAAGATTTTGCTAACCGATAGCAATTATCTTATTTTCGGACGTTATTACGGAATGTGTGTCGGCGACAATTGCGTACTGACCTACAAGCTTACCGGCGAAAAGTTATACGAAGATACACGACACAATTATCTGGCACAAAATTTTAATTTCATCGAACTTGGAGAAGACAAATTCGAGTTGGTGAAAGATTTGACGCAATATTTTCCCGCTGAACTGTTGAGCTCAAAGGATAGTATTTTCGGATGTCCCGATTGCGGCGATCAGGGAGGGTTGCTTGTAAAGTATGTGGAAAACGGAAAAGAAAAAACATGGAGGATAGATCAGTCGAAAAGTGCTATTCCCATCTATTTGCATAATTTTATCGACAAACTTAACGAAAAAATCACCCTCATCAACGATAAATAATTTTTCTCCCTTGAACAGCTTCTTCCAAAACGAGAGGTATTTTTTTATCCAATTTCACAAATATAAGATATTGTCAATCAAATATAAAATATCGTTTTGGTAGATATTTTAGTGACGTTAATTTATTATCTATCTATGTATAAGAATGTTATATTTTAAATTGGAAAACTTATCAACAATTTTGAAAATAGTTGTTGGAAAATTTGGTAAACTTAAATCGAATAATTAAAATTGCATAATCAAAAAAAATTACGTTTTATTTGTCGCGTAATTCTATAGATAAGTTCTAAATTCAATTTATCAGTGCAAAATTATAAAACATTTCGGTGATGAATAAGAAAACCTATACGTTCGACGAGGCGTACAACAAATCGTTGGAATATTTTAAGGGGGATGAATTGGCGGCCAAAGTTTGGGTCAGCAAATACGCCCTGAAGGACAGTGATGGCAATATTTACGAACAATCGCCCGAAGACATGCACCGGCGTTTGGCTCGTGAAATTGCGCGGATTGAAAAGAAATACAAAAATCCGCTGAGCGAAAAGGAACTTTTCGATTTGTTCGATCGGTTCAGATACATCATTCCGCAAGGAAGTCCCATGACCGGAATAGGAAACGATTATCAGATTGCATCACTCTCCAATTGTTTTGTGATTGGTTTGGATGGTAATGCTGACTCTTATGGGGCCATTATTCGAATCGACGAAGAGCAAGTGCAGCTGATGAAACGTCGCGGAGGTGTAGGGCACGACTTGTCGCATATCAGGCCTAAAGGATCACCCGTAAAAAATTCGGCACTCACTTCCACCGGATTAGTACCTTTCATGGAACGATATTCCAATTCCACACGTGAAGTGGCTCAGGACGGACGTCGCGGTGCGCTGATGCTCACCGTTTCGATCAAACATCCCGATTCGGAGGACTTTATCGATGCCAAATTGGAGCAGGGGAAAGTTACGGGAGCCAATATCTCGGTAAAAATTGACGATGAATTTATGCGAGCCGCTGCCGAAGGATTGGAATATGAACAAAAATATCCGATCGATTCGGACAAACCAATGTACTCAAAAACGATCGATGCTAAAAGACTATGGGATAAGATTGTTCACAATGCGTGGCGTTCGGCCGAGCCCGGTGTTCTTTTTTGGGATACTATCCTTCGCGAATCAGTACCCGACTGTTATGCCGATTTGGGATTTAGGACTGTTTCGACAAACCCCTGCGGCGAAATTCCGTTGTGTCCTTACGACAGTTGTCGTCTGCTCGCCATCAATCTTTACTCTTATGTGGTGAATCCGTTCAAAAAAGATGCTTATTTCGATTTCGAACTGTTTTCCAAACATGTGCAACTTGCGCAACGTATCATGGACGACATCATTGATCTGGAATCCGAAAAAATCGATTTGATTTTGCAAAAAATAGACGGCGATCCCGAATCGGAGGAAATCAAAGGAACTGAACGGCATCTGTGGGAAAAAATCCGAAAAAAAACGCTTCAGGGACGTCGAACCGGAGTGGGCATTACGGCCGAAGGCGACATGCTTGCCGCACTTGGATTACGATACGGAACAGAAAGTGCAACCGATTTTTCGGAAAGTGTGCATAAAACAATTGCCTTGAATGCCTATAAATCGTCGGTGATCATGGCCAAAGAACGAGGGGCATTTGAAATTTACGATACCGAACGCGAAAAAAACAATCCGTTTATCCTTCGTTTGAAAGATGCCGATCCCAAACTCTACGACGATATGGCAAAATATGGACGTCGCAACATTGCCTGTCTCACTGTAGCACCTACGGGCACAACCAGTCTGATGTCGCAAACTACTTCGGGAATAGAACCTGTTTTTCTGCCCGTTTATAAACGCCGCCGTAAAGTGAATCCGAGTGATGTGGATTCGCACATAGATTTTGTGGACGAAAATGGCGATTCGTGGGAAGAATATGTAGTTTTTCATCACAAATTCGTAACCTGGATGGAAGCAAACGGATATCCTACAACGAAAATTTATTCGACAGAAGAACTTGACGAATTGGTTGCCAAATCACCCTACTACAAGGCAACGTCTAACGATGTGGATTGGCTTCAAAAAGTTCGCATGCAGGGACGCATCCAAAAATGGGTCGATCACTCCATCAGCGTTACCATCAATCTTCCGAGTGATGTGAGCGAAGAGCTCGTGGGCGAATTGTATATGGAGGCATGGAAAAGTGGTTGCAAAGGGTGCACGGTTTATCGCGACGGATCGCGTGCCGGCGTTTTGATTTCGAATGACGAAAAAGACGATAAAAAGAAGGATGACGATTGTTACGAACTACCGCAAATTGTCACTTCACGACCTACGGAGCTGGAAGCGGATGTCATCAAATTTCAGAACAATAAAGAAAAATGGATTGCCTTCATCGGACTGCTCAACGGACGACCTTACGAAATCTTTACCGGTATCAATGACGAAGACGATGGCATCATGATTCCAAAAAATGTAACTTCAGGAAAAATCATCAAGGCCTACGATCGCGACGGTCGTAAACATTATGATTTTCAATTTCAAAACCGACGAGGCTATAAAGTAACCATCGAAGGATTGGACAGTAAATTTAATCCCGAATATTGGAATTATGCCAAGCTGATTTCCGGCGTATTGCGTTACGGAATGCCTATCGACCAGGTCATCAAATTGGTTTCGGGCCTCGATTTGGATAACGAAACCATCAATACGTGGAAAAATGGGGTGGAGCGTGCACTGAAGAAATATTTGCCAAACGAAACTGAAGCTAAGGGTCAAAAATGTCCGGTTTGTGGCCACGAAACGCTCGTCTATCAGGAAGGATGTTTGAAATGTCGCAATTGTGGCGCATCCAAATGCGGATAACGCTGCATTAAAATTGAATACAATATGTAAAACTAACAGGTTTCGAAAAACCTGTTAGTTTTTTTTACAAACTTTCGCCAAAATCTTCTTTAAATTTCGTCATCAGCCGCTGTGGCCAATCGCTGACAGGTTCAAGCCCACCCATGAAGAAACGCAAAACCGGCGGTTCATACACAAATCGGAGGCCACCAATCAGTTCACGATTATCGTAAAGCCAATTCACGCGGTCTTCGACGTATTTAATTTGCGAGAGCGTGAATACGCGTCGCGGAATAGCCAACCGCAACAATTCCATATCGGCATAAGTTTCGTTACCATACTCGTCGCGCTGATTGGAAATCGAACCTCGTTCCATGCCACGAATACCCGATATCAAAAACAAAGCGGCTGCAAGTGATCCTGCAGGATACTGCTTTTGTGGGATATGGGCACATATCTGCATGGCATCCAGGTGCACGCCAAGCACTCCTGCCGGTTTTATGACAGGAATACCTTTTGCGTCGAGCGCATTCACAAGATATTTAATATAATTGGGACTTTGGCAAATAATGGTTTCATCCAATGTCTCATAAAGTCCGACAGCCATAGCTTCCATCTCACGAACCGACATTCCACCATAAGTGAGAAACCCTTCGAAAAGCGGCACCAGCGCCTCCAATTCGTGATAAATTTCATCGCTGTCAGTACAAATTCCACCACCACGCGACGAACTGAGTTTTCGCGCCGAAAAATATACCAAATCGGCCAATCCCGTCATTGATTTCATAATATCACCCAACGAGGCATCTTTGAATTCTTCCTCGCGCTCTTTGACCAAATAAGCATTTTCACCAATTAAGCTGGCATCGAGCACAAGCCGAATCTTATATTTGTCGGCAATAGCTCGTACATCTCGCAAATTTTGCACCGAGAAAGGCTGTCCACCAATCAGGTTGGTAGAAGCTTCCATGCGGATAAACGGAATGTTTTTAGCACCATGTATCTGAATAATTTCCTCTAATTTTTCGAGATTCATATTCCCTTTGAAAGGATGCGAGGAATCTACCTGATAGGCTTCGTCGTAGAGCAATTCGGCGATTTTTCCGCCATATTGCGTGATGTGCGCCATTGCTGTAGTGAAATGGTAATTCATCGGGATGATGCTCCCATTTTTCACATAAGCATTCGAGATAATATTTTCGGCAGCACGTCCCTGATGAACAGGCAGATAATATTGCTTGCCAAGAACGTCCTGTACCGCTTTCAGAAGGCGATAAAAACTTTGTGAGCCGGCATAAGCATCGTCGGCTTGCATCATGGCCGCAACCTGATTGTCGCTCATGGCATTTGTTCCGCTATCGGTAAGCATATCCAGAAAAACGTCTTTGGTATTTAGTCTGAAAGTGTTATACCCACCTTCCTGCAATGCTTCCAAACGTCTTTCGATAGGTACTAAATGTAATTTTTGCACAACCCTCACTTTGTGTAATTCGAGAGGAATGTTTTCACTCTTGTAAAATTTGATTTCTTGCATGATAAAAATTTGGTTTTTAAAGTAAATAATGTAGTCTGATGTTTTGTTTTAATAGAAAAATGGTAATTTAAATTATAAATTGCAATAATAAATGATATTGCGGAGGCAAAGATATGACAAATTAATAATTTGTGAAATTTTACGTAGCACAATATAATCTCAATTCGATAAATGCTTTTTCCTCTTGAACAAAATTGATGTTTAAACGAAAGCTATTTTTTTGTTCATTTTTATCGGTCATCCGGCCTCGAATGTTCAATTTTTTTTTAAGTTTGTATCCGAAAAAACTTTTGTGTTTATTTTCGAATAGGTTATCCAATTCAAAAGACATAATAAAAATCGCTAAGTTTTTATGACCTTGTTCGATTTCTCAATCGACATTTGAACGCCTTTATTATGTGAAGCAATTTTGAAAATTTTTTTTTTAACAAATTAAATTATGAAACGATTTTCTATATTTTTTTTATTGTTATTTCCGATGATTTTATGTGCGGAAGAAGAGGAAAGAGATACTCTAAAAATCATTCACCTCGACGAAGTGAAAGTTTATTCTCACAAAGAAACTATGTTGAAGCAAATACCTGTTTCATCCACAATTTTGATTCCCAATACAATTCATGCCGCCCAAATGAACTCGATACGAGAACTCAGTGTTTTTGTTCCTAATTTTTTTATTCCGGATTACGGATCGGCGATGTCGAGTGTTCCTTATATTCGCGGTGTAGGCTCTCGCAATTCAGGTCAATCGATGGCTTTGTATGTGGACAATGTTCCCTATTTTGAAAAATCAACTTTTGATTTTGATTTTTATGATATTCGGCAAATCGAAATTTTGCGTGGCCCACAGGGAACACTTTACGGTCGCAATGCACTGGGAGGCATCGTTAATATGTACACCCTCTCACCGTTTGAATATCAGGGCAGCAGACTTTCTGTTACAGGAGGAAGTTATGGATTGACAAAAATTCAGGCTGCACATTATGATAGGATTAATGAAAAAATAGGCTGGTCGTTGAGCGGATATTACAATCACACCGATGGATTCTTTACGAATCAGTATAATCATCGAAGTGCGGACGATAAATCGTCGGCAGGAGGAAGAGCCAGGATAGAATGGATGATTCGTCCAAATTTTCACGCACAATACATTTTTAATTACGATTATGTAGATCAATCGGCTTTCCCTTACGGCTTGTACGATCCTTCAACTGGGAAAATCAGTCAACCCAATTACAATGACGAAAATCGTTACTCACGTTCCATTACAAATAATAGTCTGCTGCTTGATTATTCAACCGATAACATTCAGCTGACTTCATCTTCTTCTTATCAATATTTTTCCGATGATATGAAAATGGATCAGGATTTTTCGCCACAATCTTATTTTTCGCTTGCTCAACGTCAGACTCAACATGCTTTCAATGAGGAAATTGTGATTAGATCAAAAACTACCGGCAAGTATCAGTGGAGTTTCGGATTAATTTCTTTCATTCAGAAGCTCGATACGGATGCACCCGTTGCTTTCAAGGAGGACGGACTGAAAAATATTCTTCAGCCGGTATTCGATCAGATAGCTCAGAATCCGAATGCTCCAACCATGATTATTACCAATGAAGTCATGGATATTCCCGGCACTTATAATACGAAAACCCGGGGTGGTGCTCTTTTCCATCAGTCAACGTTCAATCATCTTTTGGTGGAAGGCCTTTCAATCACTGCCGGGCTGCGTGCCGATTTCGAGAAAACCGATTTAGACTATTTTACTCATACTCGTTTGGATATGGATATGGTGCGGGGCACAATGACCATTCCTGTTTCTATTGCCGATACCTTGAAAGGAAAAACTTCACTCGAATTTTCGGAGATTCTTCCAAAAATTGCATTGAAATATGCGTGGAATGATCGGCAATTTGTATATGCTACTGTTTCCAAAGGATATAAGGTGGGAGGATACAATATTCAAATGTTTTCCGATTTGATGCAAACCCAATTGATGAATCAAGCTCCATCCACCCCTGACGTCAATGTCTCAGACGTTATAGCTTATCAACCCGAGCATAGTATGAATTATGAGATTGGCTATCAGGCAGCTTTCTTTGACAATCGATTGAGAGCCCAACTTTCTCTTTTTTATATGGATATTTCGGATATGCAGCTTACCAAATTTGTCCCGAGTGGCAACGGCCGCATGATTACCAACGCCGGAGAGGTTACGAGTAAAGGTGCTGAAATTTCTTTGCAGGCCTATTTAGGAAAAGGTTTTGGTTTGGATATCAACTATGGATATGCGCATGCATCCTTTACCGATTACACCGATTCCGTAAAAATTGGTAATGCTGCTCAAGAAGTTGATTATAAAGGTAAATTTGTACCTTATGCTCCACAGAATACGTTGGGTGTAAACGGAAGTTACATTCATTCTTTTCATCATGCGTTTATCAATCACATTAGGGCAGACGTTCAATATTTGGGAACCGGAAAGATCTATTGGGATGAAGCCAATTCTCTCTTTCAGAACTTTTACCATACCGTGAATGCTAAAATCGGAATTGCCAAAAATAATGTGGAACTCGAGATTTGGGGCAAAAACTTATTAAACACATATTATCATACTTTTTACTTCGAATCGTTTGGTAATCAATTTTTTCAAAAGGGAAAACCCTTTCAATGGGGAGTTTCGGTGAACGTATCTTTGTGAAGGTTTCTAAGAATTTAGCGGAGTAATTATACTGACCGTTTATGAAGGGAAAGACAGGAGGGGAATTAAGTCACTCCTGTTTTTCTTTTTTGCACGGTTAAAGTTTAGATGTATAAAACTTTGAAAGTCAATAACGAAAACGAATTACCATCAGCTCCGATTGCGTGCCGATACGGTAGAGCGGTCCCCAAATTCCCAAACCGGATGATACATAATAATGCGTGTTTCCCTTGACTTTATATCCGTGACTCATTTCGAACATTGCTGCAGCGATGAGGTTCCCCGGATATACTTGTCCGTCATGCGTGTGCCCCGAGAGTTGCAAATCGATGTTGTTCTCTTCTGCATCCTGTAGATGGTTGGGCTGGTGATCAAGCAAAATTGAAGGTTTTGAATTATCTATGGGCTGCAGCAACTTTTGTAGAGCTTTGCGGTGTTTATTGAACGCATCGTCGCGTCCAACGATATATACTTCGTCGTTAATCAACACAGAGGTATCGCGGAGGACGACTATTCCCGATTTTCGATAAAAATCGAATAAATCATCACCTGCTCCTGCAAAATATTCATGGTTGCCAAGTACGCCATATACCCCGAGAGGCGCCGATATTTGTTGTAATTGCCGATCCAAATTCTGTTGGATAACAACGGGCACCGAATGATCAATCAAATCGCCGACAAACAACACCAAATCGGGCTTTTCGGCATTGATCATATTCACGTATTTTTTTGTGGCTTTTTCGCCGAGTGAAATTCCGAGATGAACATCGCTCAGTGCAACAATTTTTAGTTCTTTGCCGCGTTTCGATTTCGTTGATTCAATATCGAGATAAACTTTTGTCGGATGATTGAAACGATAATTACCAATAATCATGATTGTGGTAACGGCAATTATGCCGACTACCCCAACTCCAAAGCGAAATTTTTGTGGATTTTGTAAGAATCGATGTCGTTTATTGATGGCCCTTACAATATCGATTATCACTATAAACGGAAAATAATAGAGCATAAAAATGAGGAAGCTGAACGTTACGAAACGTATCGGTTTGGCTACAGCAATCGGCAGATGATTATCCGGGATTGTTCCGAGTATTACGGATAAAATTAGCAGGGTGATAACCGTGCGAAAGATCATTTTCGATTTTGCCGAACGAAAAAAGGTTTGCTCGCTGCGGACGACAACGTACGCTCCCAACGCAATCAAGACGGCAAAAATGATGAATGAAATAATTATCTTCATGCCATAAAAAACAAACAAATTGCACCCATGTTCAAATATTGTGCAAAATATCTCTTTTTTTCTTACTTTTGTTTCGATCTCAACAAGATGCTTTATGAAAAGGATACAGCTTGCAATATTATCTGTTTTTGTGGTCATCTCTTCATTTTCACAAACACCAATTTCGCAATTAATAGATCATCCGGTACTTAAACATGCGAGTGTGGGGGTTTGTGTGAAAGATTTAGAGACAGGAGAAATAGTTGTTTCGCACAACGCCGAAAAATCGTTTACGCCGGCTTCGGTCATGAAACTTGTAACCACTGCTACCGCCATCGAAATATTTGGTAACGACTATCGTTATACCACACTTTTAGCGCTGGATGTCACCAATCCTGATCGAATTTTGGTTATTGGGTCCGGCGATCCAACACTCGGAAGCGATGTTTTCGGAGGGAATCCTTATGAATTTTTGTCGGATTGGACAAAAAAAATTCTCGAAAAAAATAACGAAGAGAAAGTTTGGCAAATTTATGTTGCCGACGAATTATTCGGATATGATGGCATTTCACCCGAATGGACGTGGATTGATATGGGAAACTATTATGCATCGGGGACTTATGGAATCAGCATATTCGATAATTCTTACAAGATATTTTTCGATACTACCGATCCTAATTCTTGTCCTAAAATTCTTCGAACCGAGCCTGAAATGAAATCAATCCGTTTTACCAATTTCTTGAAAACGAATATTTCCGGAAGAGATAACGGTTATATTTACGGGATTCCTTTTTCGAACGATCGAATACTTCGTGGCGATATACCGGCAGGAAGAGACAGTTTCAGCATCAAGGGAGATATTCCGGATCCCGGTTTGTTGTTGGGCGAACTGTTGGCCGAACATCTTCGTAAGCAAAGCATTCATGTGGGTTTGGTACAAACCGCCAGAATCGATTACATCTCCCGATATTGCACAAAAGAAGCGATGCCTTATCGTATAGGCGAGATACTTGATCGACGTCAATCGCGAATGTTGAGCGATATTATACGCGAAACCAATGTAAAAAGCAACAATCATTTTGCCGAACATCTTTTGCGAACAATCGGGCGAAAAAGTAATCCGAATATTTATAGCGATCCACTCAAGGAAGGGATTGAGGCTATTGATAAATTTTGGAAACAGAAGGGTATCGCTACTCAGTCGATTGTAATGAAGGACGGTTCCGGACTTGCACCGCAAAATGCTGTTAGTCCCGAGTTTTTGTGCGAGGTATTGGGTTACATGAATAACCAAAGCGAAAATAAATCGGTATTTTTCGATTCGTTACCCAAAGCCGGTTTGGATGGTACGTTGAAATCCTTTATGAAAGGAACCAAGTTTGAAAGGAAAATTGCGGCTAAGAGCGGGAGCATCGAGGGAGTACAGTGTTATGCCGGTTATTTGATGGACGGCAGTAAGAAATATGCTTTTGCAGTCATGGTCAACAAATTTAATGGCACCCGAAGCGAAGTTCGTAGCGCCATCGAAAAATTTCTTTTGAGTTTGTAGCTCTTCTCTCTACTTAACAATCGAAACAAGCTCGATTTCAAAAACGAGAGTAGTGTATGCAGGAATTGTTCCGGAAGCGCTTGATCCGTATCCAAGTTGCCACGGAATCCATACTTCCCATTTGTCCCCGACTTCCATGTGCTGAAGGGCTGTGGAAAAACCGTCGATGATGCCGCCGTCGTATGAATTTATACTGGTGGCTACCTTAAAAGTGCTTGGAATGTTGCCACGGTTGGCGGTAGAATCGAAAATTTGTTTGTTCTTGATCAATTTTCCTTCTTCATTAATGTATGTGTCCTCCTTCGTCCAGTCGATTTTATACCATCCTGTATATAGCACTTTTACCTGATCGGTGAAAAGTGGCCTTTCCCCATCACCGTCCACCAATTCCTTGTACATGATGAATCCCGCTTTGGATTGTGATTCGATCTTGGTGTATTCACTGTTGTTGGCAATGGCCATGAAAGCCGCTTCGTTGTTGGTCTTGTGAAGATCGTCAAACGTAACGGTTTCATCGCAGGATGACAGTAGGATAATGCTTGAAAGAAGCAACAATAAAAATAATTTCGATTTCATAATTTTTTTAGTGGGGCAATTGTTTTAACAAGGTTTTCATGTCGGTTTTTTGAGAAATTTCGTTTTCCACCTGATCAATAGGCACCCGTTTTTGCTGCATAGAATCGCGTTCGCGAATGGTAACTGTGCCATCTTCGAGAGTTTGATGATCTACTGTAACGCAAAATGGCGTTCCGATGGCATCCTGACGGCGATAACGCTTGCCGATACTGTCTTTTTCGTCGTATTGGCAGGTAAAACTGAATTTGAGTTGATTCATGATTTCACGTGCTTTTTCCGACAAGCCATCTTTTTTGACCAACGGAAGTACTGCCAGTTTCACCGGAGCAAGCACTGCCGGAATTTTTAGTACTACACGTGTTTCACCATCTTCGAGAGTTTCTTCACAATACGCTGCAGAAATCACCGAGAGAAACATTCTGTCAACGCCAATCGAAGTTTCGATAACGTAGGGTGTATAAGATTTATTCAGTTCGGGATCGAAGTATTGCATTTTTTTACCCGAATATTTTTCGTGCTGACTTAAGTCGAAATCCGTTCGAGAGTGAATTCCTTCCACTTCTTTAAATCCAAAAGGCATTTCAAATTCGATATCGGTAGCGGCATTGGCATAATGAGCCAATTTTTCGTGATCGTGAAAGCGGTATTTTTCTGCCCCAAATCCCAGAGCCTGATGCCATTGCATCCGAAGTTGTTTCCAGTAATTGAACCATTTCATTTCTTCTCCAGGAGTGATAAAAAACTGCATTTCCATTTGCTCGAATTCACGCATGCGGAAGATAAACTGGCGGGCAACAATTTCGTTACGAAAAGCTTTCCCGATTTGGGCAATTCCAAAGGGAATTTTCATGCGGCCGGTTTTCTGAACATTCAGGAAATTCACGAAAATTCCCTGAGCTGTTTCCGGACGAAGATATACTTTCATCGAGCCTTCAGAAGTGGATCCCATTTCGGTGGAAAACATCAGATTGAACTGACGAACCTCTGTCCAGTTGCGTGTACCACTGATTGGACAAACAATTTCGGCATCGATGATGATTTGGCGAAGCTCTTCTAGATTGTTTTCGTTGAGAGCCTTTGTGAAACGTGCATGAATCTGATCGCGGTTTCGGGTAATTTCGAGTATGCGGGGATTTGTTTCGCGAAACATTTTTTCGTCGAACGAGTTACCGAAACGTTTCGCAGCTTTTTCTACTTCTTTCTCGATTTTTTCGTCGAGTTTGGCTAAATGTTCTTCAATAAGCACATCGGCACGGTAGCGCTTTTTGCTGTCTTTGTTGTCGATCAGTGGATCGTTGAATGCATCCACGTGTCCCGATGCCTTCCAGATGGTTGGATGCATGAATATGGCCGAATCTATTCCCACCACATTTTCGTGAAGCAACGTCATGCTATCCCACCAATATTTTTTTATGTTGTTTTTGAGCTCTACCCCCATTTGTCCATAGTCGTAAACGGCTCCGAGTCCATCGTAGATTTCACTCGAAGGAAATACAAATCCGTATTCTTTGCAATGCGATACAATTTTTTTAAAAACGTCTTCCTGTGCCATTTTTTTGCGGTTTTCGGCGCGAAAAAATACGTTTTGTCGCGCTTTTTCTTTATTTTTTAAATCGATTTGCAAAGTAAACGGATTTTTTTGAGATTTTGGCTTGTACGAATCATAAAGATAAATAAACTGCCATCATTTTGGCGGCTAAAACGATAAAAATGCTACTTTTGTGAAAATAAATTCAATCTTCTTAGAAAATCGAGATGCTGCACTATGGCGGGTGGAATGAAGACTTTGGCTAAGGAAACCGTTATTTACGGAGGTACTACGATCATACAGCGTTCGCTAAGCTGGTTCCTTGCTCTCTTTTGGACGTACTATCTTCCCTCGCAGGCCGACATGGGAATTGTGAATAATTTCTATGCGTGGATAGCATTGTTTTTGGTGATTCTTACCTATGGGATGGAAACAGGCTTTTTCCGTTTTGCCAACAAACAAAACGAAAATCCCGACAAAGTATTTTCTACAGCCGTTTCGAGTCTTGGTTTTACTACATTGCTGTTTATAGTTTTTTCGTTTGTTTTTCTACGGCCGATTTCGCAGGGTTTAAATATTTCGGATAAACCGCATTTCATCGTGATGATGATTTTTATCCTTGCATTCGATGTGATGAGTGCGATTCCTTTTGCCTATCTTCGTTACGAAAACCGACCCATCCGTTTTGCATTTATCAAGATTTTAAATATTGTTATTACCATTTTATTGAATGTATTCTTTTTTCTGCTTTGTCCTTTTCTTTCAAAACGCTTTCCCGAAGCTTTTTCGTGGTTTCGCATCGAACGTGGGGTAGAATATATTCTGATTGCCAATTTGATTGCCTCTGTTGTTCAAACGGTTTTAGTGTTTGCGCAAGTCAAAATAAAATTTCAGTTCGCCGATACGCAACTTTTGAGGAGAATGCTCAACTATTCGCTGCCATTACTCATTTTAGGCGTAGCGGGTATTCTTAATCAGAACGCTGCCATTATGCTTTTTCCCGAAATATATCCCGATCCGAGTCCCGATAAATTTGAAGCTTACAAACAGCTGGGAATATACAGCGCGTCTATGAAAATCGCAATCATTCTGATCGTCATGACTCAGGCTTTTCGTTATGCTTTTGAACCGTTTATTTTCGCCAAAAGCAAGGATACTGCCAATAACAAACAGGCCTATGCTGAGGTGATGAAGTATTTTATTATATTTGGTTTGTTTGTTGTGATTGCGGTCATGGGGTATATGGATATTGTGAAATATCTCATCAAATCAACTTATCATGCCGGATTGGTCGTAGTTCCAATCGTGATGCTGGGTGAACTTTTCTTCGGAATATATTTTAACCTTTCGCTATGGTATAAACTCACAGACAAAACACAATGGGGAGCCTATATGTCGTTGATAGGACTGGTTATCACGCTTGCAATAAATATAGTGTTCATCCCAACTTACGGGTATATGGCCTGTGCGTGGGCTTCGTTTGTTGCCAATATGTCGATGATGCTCATCTCATATTTCATGGGCAAAAAATTTTTCAAGGTTGATTATGATTTGAAGTCTGCCGGTTTTTTCTTTGCGATATCGCTATTGATGTTGGTCGTTATTTTGTTTGAGTTTGTTTATATCGATAAAATTTGGCTGCGCTTGACCATCAATACTTTTCTAATAATTATTTACACCTATATTGCATTGAAAAGAGGATTTCCGGTGGATGTTCTTAAACGAATTTCTATCGTAAGAAAGTCGATAAAATAATTTTTTAATATTTAAATAATTGATAATGAAAAAACTATGTTTTCTATTCACCCTGTTTCTTTCGGTTTTGGTAGTTAAAGCCGACGAAGGAATGTGGTTGCTTAAAGAATTGAACCGACAAAACGTTGCTCGAATGCAGGAGCTCGGATTCACGTTTCCAATAGACAAGCTGTATGATGAGAACAATGCTTCGCTGAAAGATGCAGTAGTTATTTTTGGTGGTGGTTGCACAGGGGTTGTTGTTTCGCAACAAGGGCTGATTTTTACCAATCATCACTGTGGATACGGATCCATTCAGAAACTCAGTTCAGTAGAACACGATTATCTGAAAAACGGATTCAAGGCCGACAGATTTCAGGACGAATTGCCTGCCGATGGTCTTACTGTATCATTTTTGAGCTCGATGCGCGAAGTTACGGACGAAATTCTCTCAAAGATTCCTTCAGTTTTGAACGAAATACAGCGAGAGCTTGCCATCGATTCCATTTCCGAGATCCTTACTCAAGAATTTGAAAACAATCCTTTCAAGTCAGCACGTATTGTCCCTTTTTATGCGGGAAACAAATACTATATGGTTGTTTATGATATTTTTCGCGATGTACGCTTAGTGGTAACTCCACCGGAATCAGTAGGGAAATTTGGGGGTGAAACAGATAATTGGATGTGGCCCCGTCATACGGGAGATTTTTCGGTTTTCCGCGTTTATGCAGATCAAAATAATCAACCGGCCGAATTTGATCCCGCTAATGTCCCTTACAAACCTCGATACGTTGTTCCTGTATCGCTCGATGGATATCGGAAAGGAAGCTATTCGATGACGATTGGTTACCCCGGCCGCACTCAGCGCTATATGTCTTCGTGGGGAATACAACAAATGGTAGAATCCGAAAACAAACCCCGTATCGAAGTCCGTGGTGTGAAACAGGAAATCTGGTGGAACGACATGACCAAAAGCGATGAGACGCGTATCAAATATGCTTCGAAATATGCCGGAAGTTCTAATTATTGGAAAAATGCGATTGGCATGAACGAAGCAATTGATCGTCTAAATGTAATTGCCGAAAAAAAAGAACTCGAAAATCGTCTTTCTTCCTGGATTGAATCTGATCCTGCACGCAAAGAAAAGTATGGAAATACGCTTCGTACTCTTGAGGAAGCTTATACAAACAGCAACGAAATAGCCAAATATACTACCTATTTTCTGGAAACTTTCCAAAACGGAATCGAAATTATTCGTTTCGCCAATACTATTTTGCAGTTTAATAGCAAGGCAACAGAGCAAGAAAAACAGGAATTTATCAACGATCGAATTCTTAGAGCCTACAAAGATTACGATCCCGAACTCGATAAAAAAGTGCTTCCTGCACTTATGAAGCTATATGCCGAGCGCGTTCCGAAACAGTATCATCCTGATGTATATGAAACGATCAACAAAAAGTTTAAAGGAAATTATGAAAAATATGCCGAATGGCTTTTCAAAAATTCGAAATTTACAAATCTGGATGATTTACTGACGTTGTTAAAATCGGCCGACACAAAGCGATTGACAAAGGATCCGGCTATGCAGCTTGCTTTGTCGGTAAAAGATATGGGATACGAATTATCTTCGCAAATGATGTCGGATTATGAAAAAATTCTTCGTGGCGAGCGTGAATTTATGGCCGCGTTGATGGAAATGAATCCTGATAAGGCATTCTCTCCCGATGCCAATTTCACTCAACGATTGAGTTATGGTTCTATCAAAGGCTACGCCCCCCGCGATGCTGTTTGGTACGACTATTTCAGTACAACGAAAGGTGTAATGGAAAAATACAAACCCGGCGATCCCGAATTTGACTTGAGACCATTTGTAATTGAAACCTTAAAAAAAGGCGATTTTGGACCATACGGCGATGAAAATGGAAATATGCGTACTTGCTTTCTATCCGATAATGATATTACCGGAGGAAACTCGGGTAGCCCGGTGTTTAACGGTAAGGCCGAATTGATAGGTCTTGCTTTTGATGGCAATTGGGAATCGCTTAGTGGCGACATTCTCTTCGAACCTGAGATGCAACGTACTATCAGTGTGGATATACGTTACGTGCTTTTTATTATCGATAAGGTAATGAATGCTCCTCACATTGTTCAAGAGCTTACAATAATGGAATAGATCTGTTGGAAAACTTGCTTTAAAATTGAAAAGAGACTGTCAATGAAATCTGACAGTCTCTTTTCAATTAATTTTGAGCGACACCTTTTTTTATAGTTTCGAAATCAGAGAAAAAAGTCGATGAGTTTGGTTTCTCAAATCGGATAAAAAGCTACCTCCTTAAGTTGAAGCGTTTTTGTTTGATAAATGACTATTTTCTAATCGTGGAAACCGTTATATATCACTTTCCGAAACGTCGTTCAAGAAGGAATAAGCCTCTCTGTCAAATCTTTCGTAACGAGGAGGTGTCGGTACATACGTTTCATCGTCCCATAATGTGCTGGTGATCATTAGATCGGCACTATAGCGATTGCACGCAATGGGTACATTGTGAATGCGGCATTGTCGCAACAACATCATGATGTCGGCTTCATGTGGTTGAGCATTCAAATCATCGATGAGAAAAACAGCCAGATTGATTTCTTTGCGGACAACCATTGCGGCTATTTCTGCATCTCCACCCATAGGTCCCGAATTCATACAAGTGATATCGGGTTCAATTCCTTCGTTCAATAAGGCGCGTTTCACAAGGAATCCGGTAGTTCCGGTACAAACCAAATGGTGGTGAGATAAAAATTCGGCGTTATAAATAACCCAATCCACCATGTCTGCTTTTCGTTGATCGTGTGCTACGAGAGCGATAGTTAATTTTTTCTTCATTGAACACTGTTGTTTTAAATTCCTAACTCTTTTCTGATAGCTCCTATTTTGGCGTTTGCACGCTCTTCGGCCAATGCAATTTCTTCACGCGATTTTACTATATCGTGAACTTCGATGTAAAATTTAATCTTTGGTTCAGTTCCCGATGGGCGTATCGAAAGTTTGGTTCCATCTTCAGTGAAATATTGTAAAACATTTGAGGTGGTAGGCATTTCGAGCGAAATATGTTCGTTGTGAACAAAATCTATACCCTCAAGTTTTGCAAAATCTTTCATCAATGTAACTTGTGATCCGGCTAAAGTTTTTACAGGGTTTTCCCTGAAATTTTTCATCATTGCTTCTATTTCGTCTGCACCTTCTTTTCCTTTTCTCACCAGCGATACACTTACTTCTTTAGAATAACCGTATTCCACGTAAATATCCTGCAACAGTTGATACATGGTTTTGCCCTGATCCCTTGCCCAGGCAGCTACTTCGGCAAACAGACAACAAGCCGATATCGAATCTTTGTCGCGGACAAAGTCTCCGGCCAAAAATCCATAGCTTTCTTCGCCGCCGCCGATATACTTTTTTATTCCTTCGTTTTTGCGAATGACGTCAGCGATCCACTTAAAACCGGTGTAGCAATCGTAAATTTCCACTCCGTTGCGCTTAGCTATTGTGGCTGCAAGTTCTGTGGTTACGATCGTTTTCACGGCGTAATCCTTCGAAGATAATTTGTTGAGTTCGCGTCGCCTTGTAATGAGGTAATATATAAGAATAAGCAGCGTTTGATTACCATTTACGAGAATAAAATTGCCTTCCGCATCGCGTATAGCGGTTCCTATACGATCGGCATCGGGATCGGTTGCCATAACAATGTCGGCATCTGTTTCTATGGCTTTTTTAATTGCCAAATCCAGAGCGGCAGGTTCTTCGGGATTGGGTGAGATAACAGTTGGAAAATCGCCGCTGATTACATTCTGCTCGGGGACATCAATGATATTTGTAAATCCAATAGCCTTCAATGCATCGGGAACCATCGTTATGCCGGTGCCGTGAAGCGGTGTATATACGATTTTCAAATCTTTTTGATGTTCGATGGCTTCGGGGGAAAGAACCAGTTTTTTTACTTCATCGATGAACGCTTGGTCCATATCCTTACCGAGTGTTTCGATCAGCTCTTTTTTGCCTGAAAATTTGATCTCGTCGTTCGATTTGATTCGATTTACTTCGGCGATGATTTGATGATCGTGGGGAGCCAGTACCTGAGCGCCGTCATCCCAATAGGCTTTGTAGCCGTTATACTCTTTCGGATTATGTGAAGCGGTGATCATGATTCCGCTTTGACATCCAAGTTTTCGTATGGCGAAAGACACTTCGGGTGTAGGTCGCAAGCTTTCGAAAAGATAAACTTTAATGCCATTGGCGCTGAAAATATCGGCCGATATTTCGGCGAACTTACGGCTATTGTTTCGGCAATCGTGTCCGATAACCACTTTTATTTCGGGTTTGTCGGCGAATTCTTTTAGCAAATAATTAGCTAGTCCCTGTGTGGCTGCACCAACGGTATAAATATTCATCCGGTTGGTTCCTGCACCCATAATTCCGCGCAAACCGCCGGTTCCGAATTCCAAATCTTTATAAAATGCATCGATGAGGGTAGTCTTATCTTCGTCATCGAGCATTTTCTGAACTTCGGCTTTCGTTTCGGCATCGTAGTTTCCGTTGAGCCATTCTTGAGCTCTTGCCGTAACGCGTGATAGCAATGTTTCGTTGTCCATAACTTTAAAAAGATTATAGTTGATTATTTCTTATGTCTTATTTTGTTGTTTCAGGTACCTTATAGCGGTCGCCCGTTTCTCTTATAACGGCTCGGCGATATTCTTCGGGGTAACCCGGTCGTGAGGGAAATTCGGGCAATCCGTGAGGATTTCTTTTAAATTTACCGTTTTCTTCTTTCTTTACCACACCATCAATATATTTTACGAGCAAGTATTCGCCAAGTTTTTTCCATTCCGATATACCGTTTGAGATTTGAGCGTTGGTATAATTGGTCAGATAATCAATGGATTCTGTCTCCGATTTTTTGTAAAGTTGCAAGGCCTCTTTTTCGATTTGAGGTTGTTGCTGACGAAAAGATTCTTCGAGCTTGCGTTGAATTTTTTCAACATCTTTAATCATATAACTGTATTTGCCGTAAACCATATTCGAAACCCAGTTGTGTATCCAAAAAGCCGAATTCCACGAGAAAGTGAGCAAATCGCCATTGCCGACTCTCATTTCTTCGGCTACGGAAGTGTTTCCGCAGTAAACGGGATAATATACGTTTTGAGCGGCGTCGTCAACTCCGAACCATAAGATTCCGCCAATTTGGTTGGGCAGCCACGATCGCATTTGTGCTACGAAAGAAAATCCGGTTTGCTGGGTTGCGATGGGGCGTTCGTTGAAATATTCGATCGAATCGACAGTCCACGTCAAAGGTGACCACCGATACGGACACTGAAAAGGTCCAGCTCCAAGGTCGTTGCGCCAGTCGAGGTCGGTACCCTCATAATGATCACGCATGTAGGATTGTGCCTCTTCTACAGAGATCAGCCGATCGGGTTTGATGTAGAGGGGCATGGGATCTGTGGTTTCTCCTTTTGCATACGAAACATACTGTGCCATGTCTTTATTCACATGATTGAAAAACGACCATACGCGCGCTTCGCAAAATCGTTGTGCGCCGAAATCGAGTGGTGCGTATGCACGTGAAAAACTGAAATCGCTGTCGTTACCGTCGAAATAACCTTTTTCGCGAGCGAAAGAGATGACATCGGGAGAGTAAAGACAGTTTTGAGGATCGTTGAGCGGAAACTGCTGAATGCGTGCCTGGTTGGCATGCGCTGAGACGCAGTCGTCGGGGATGCGTACGGCAACCCAAACCGCTCCTTTGTTTCCGGGCCCTTTCCCGATCATTTCCATGATCCATACTTCGTTGGGATCGGCTATCGAAAACGATTCGCCCGAGCTGTAATAGCCGTATTGAGCAACCAGATCCGTCATCACTTTTATAGCTTCGCGAGCAGTTCTGGATCGTTGCAATGCTATGTAAATCAAGCTGCCATAATCGATAATTGCGGTTGTGTCGACGAGCTCTTCGCGTCCGCCGAATGTGGTTTCTCCGATAGCTACCTGATATTCGTTAATATTCCCGATTACGTTGTATGTTTGTCGTACTTGATGGATTTCCCCCAGATATTTGCCCGTATCCCATTCATAAACTTTGAGCATTTCTCCCTCTCTATGTGTCGAAGCAGGCCAATGATACAGTTCACCATAGAGTCCAAATGAATCGGCAGCATAAGAAATCATCGTGGAACCATCTTTTGAGGCCTTTTTGCCGATTAAAAAATTGGTGCAGCTAAATGCTTGATTCGTACAAAATAAAATTGTAAAAAATGCGATAAGATTTTTTCGAGTCATACATTCATTCAAATTGGTTTTTTGCAACAATTCGTAAAGGTACGTTTTTTTGATGTAATTTTACAAATATAACATCAATATCTTTATTTAATTGTCTGCAATTTCTGACGAGTGAAAAATATGATTAATTTTGCAGGATAACAAATATCACTACGCGACAAATGGGGGAAAAAGAAACGAAAATGCGTTTTAGTTTGTTGGGAATGAATCACTACCAGTGGATAGTGATAGTGGTGTTGTTAGCTATGCTTTTTCTCTTTAGCGATAACAGTATTTTTAAAAGAATCGAGTATGATCGACAAATCAGAGATTTGAAATCGCAGATAGAATTTTACCAGGCGCAATCTGATACAAATCAGTTGAAATTGAATGAATTGCAATCCAATAAATACAATTTGGAAAAATTTGCACGCGAAAATTATTTTATGAAAAAGGACAATGAAGAGGTTTTTATTATCGAATAAATTTTTTTTGGAAAAAGCAGCATTTTCATTTTAATAATTGCAGGTTTATCTCCGAATGCTTTGTTCCAAAATATTCTGTCTGTTTTTACGGGAGTATAAATTCATAGATACTGAATCTGTTAGTATTATTTTTAAATAGGTAAGATAAAAGAATAGATGTCAAAATCAAAGGAAATAATTTACGCCTTTTCGTGCGTGTTGATATTGGCTGCGGCTGCTATGTACATGGCTTTGCCTGAAGTTGCTACTTGGATGATGGTTGTCGGTGTCGTTATTTTTTCTGCTGTCACGGCCAAAAATCCATATCCGGGCAAAAGTATCAGGGGCAAGCGTTTGTTTATGTTTCGGATATATGCTTGCGTATTGATGGCTGTAGGAATCTATTTCATGTTTCGCCGGCAAAATATCTGGTTTTTAATGATGCTCATCGCATCGGTTTTTCTGATATATTCGGCTTTTTTGATGCCGCGGGTATGGGAGAAAGAGCAACTTGAACACACGGATAAAGAATCATAGAATTCGATAGAAAAAATGCCGGACAATAGGGTTGAAGAAAAATATAAAAGATATTTGCTGCTCGAAAAGGGATTGTCAAAAAATACCATCGAAGCATACATGACAGATTTGCAAAAATTTTCGACCTACGTTGCACAACACTATTTGTCTTATCGAGACATTTCGTATATACATCTCCAGGATTTTCTGTCTTCTCTTCACGATCAAAATATCTCGCCGAGGTCGGTTGCCCGAATTCTTTCAGGCGTAAAATCGTTTTTTAAGTTTATGCTACTTGATCAGTATATTGATCATGATCCTTCGGAACTACTCGATGCTCCCAAAATAGGATACAAACTACCCCAAGTTTTGTCTGTCGAAGAAATCGATCGGATATTGAGCGTGATCGATGTTTCTACTGTCGAGGGTTCCCGAAATTATGCCATTATCGAAACGCTTTACAGTTGCGGGTTGCGTATTTCGGAACTCACATCACTCAAGTTTTCAAATTTGTATTTCGACGAAGGATTTATTCGTGTCGAAGGCAAAGGAAGTAAACAACGTCTGGTACCTATCTCCGAAACCGCAATTCAAAAGATAAAAAATTATCTGCAGCATCGTCAATTGATAAATATCCGTAGGGGAAGCGAAGATGTATTATTTGTAAGTACTCGCGGGCGATCAGCCGGATCGATGCTTTCGCGCTCGATGATATTTCAATTTATCAAAGAATATGCAGAGTTGGCGGGAATCAAGAAAGAAATAAGTCCGCATACATTTCGTCATTCATTTGCCACGCATTTGCTCGAAAGAGGGGCTAACATTCGGGTGATACAGGAAATGCTGGGTCACGAGAAAATTACCACGACAGAAATCTATACACACATCGATCGGAATTTTTTGCGTCAGGAAATTATCGAACATCATCCTCGCAACCGAAAATAAGCTACATCTGCAAAAAATTCATTTTTCCTGCCTTCAATCTCCTTCAAAAAATTAGCCTGATTGGAGAAAATTACCTAAATTTGCTCAATTAATCATTTGCTGAAAATTAAGTTTTCCATTTACCAAATTATGTGTTTTTTAATATAGAGGAAAAATCTTTCTTTGGCATACATATCGTAGATCAAGAAAAATAATTAAAACATAATCGTATGAAATTTGTCGTATCAAGTTCCAACTTACTCAATCATTCGCAGGCAATCAGCAGGGTGATCAATTCGAAAAAGACCCTTTCTATCTTGGATTGTTTTTTACTGGAATTGAAAGGAAACGCATTGTCGTTGACGGCTGCAGATAACGAAAGCCGCCTTCAGACAACGATTGATGTTTCGAATGAAGGCAGCGATGGAAGTGTGGCTATCAATGCCAAAAACTTACTCGATCCGCTCCGTGAATTGCCGGATCAGCCATTGACTTTCGAGATAAACGATGACACATTGGAGGTAAATATTTTTTATCACAACGGTAAATACAACTTTATAGGTTTGAAAAGTGAGGAGTATCCTGAACCTAAACAACTGAGCGATAATGTAATGATGTTTCGTATCAATGCACAGGATCTTTTCAATGGCATCAATCGAACGATTTTTGCTACGGCCGACGACGAATTACGACCGGTCATGAATGGTATCTTTTTTGATCTTACACCCGAAGGTCTGACCTTTGTGGGATCTGACGGCCACAAATTGGTTCGATTTATTAATAAGGCTGTGAAAAGCGAAGGTCGATCTTCGTTCATTCTTTCCAAAAAACCGGCGAATCTGCTCAGGGCACTGCTTCCACGCGAAACAGGCGAAATAGAAATACGATTTGATGAAGATCAGGCTTATGTTGTCATGCAGGATTATACCATGTTATGCCGATTTACCGAGGGACGATATCCAAATTATAATTCGGTGATTCCTAAAAACAATCCCAACAGTGTTACCATCGATCGTTTGTCTTTACTGAATGCTCTAAAGCGCGTAGCCGTTTTTACTAATCCGGCTATTGGCCTGATCAAAATGCAATTCTCTGAAGACAGCATTGTTGTTTCCGCCCAAGATATCGATTTCCTTACTTCTGCCGAAGAAACAATTCCTTGCACTTATCACGGAAATGTGCTCAATATCGGATTTAAGGCTTTATTTTTGATTGATATACTCAACAACATCCCTTCGGCTGACGTTCGTATTGAGCTCTCTGATCCTTCGCGTGCAGGTGTCGTTTTTCCTGCCGAAAACGAAGAAAACGAGGATATGCTTGCATTGCTTATGCCCATGATGCTTAACGATTGATTGCCGAAGAAAAATTTTATCCACGAATGAAATTGAATCTTAAAAATCCGTTGGTTTTTTTTGATCTCGAAACTACCGGTATCAATATAACGAGAGACAGAATTGTAGAGATATCTTTCTTGAAAGTTTATCCGAACGGGAAGGAGGAAATTAAATCGCGCAGAATAAATCCCGAAATGCCTATTCCTCCCGAAGCCACTGCTATTCATGGCATCTCCGACGAGGATGTAAAAGATTGCCCCACATTTAAGCAAATTGCCAAATCTTTGGCAGATCAATTAGAAGGTTGCGATTTGGCAGGTTTCAATTCGAGCCGTTTCGATGTGCCTCTTCTTGCAGAAGAGTTTTTGCGTGCCGGAATTGATTTCGATATGAGCAAGCGCAAGTTTGTGGATGTGCAAATTATTTTTCACAAAAAAGAACAACGTACGCTCGAGGCTGCTTACAGATTTTATTGCAATAAGGAGCTCGAAAATGCTCACTCGGCCGAGGCCGATACCGTTGCCACATATGAGGTTCTGAAATCGCAACTCGATCGGTATCCCGATTTGGAAAATGATATCGAGAAGTTGTCCAACGAATTTTCGAGCTTCAATAACAATGTCGATTTTGCCGGGAGAATCGTGCTCAACGAAAAAGGTATTGAAGTTTTTAATTTCGGAAAACACAAGGGTAAACCGGTTTCCGAAGTTTTCAAAAACGAACCCAGTTACTATTCATGGATTATGGATGGCGATTTTCCATTGAATACAAAACAGGTGGTTACGAAAATTCGTTTGCGCGAAATGAATAAATAGAGACTATCTTAAACCGATTGTATGAAGTATTTTCAATGGCTGATAGTAATCGCGATGACCTTTGTTTTCACGGAATGTGGAAAAGGTAATGCCGAAAATGAGCACAAGACTAAAATGGATCCTATCGTCAGAGAACGCAAGGCTCGTTTTGTCGGAAACTACAATCGCGAATTCAATGATTTACCTGATCTGCATTTGGAGGCCGCTATCCGCAACGGAATTGAACCATTGAAAAGTCGTGTTGATACTCTGCTGTTAAAGAACGATTTGGTGCGACTACCTGTTGAACTCGAACTTTACAAAATGTACGATCTCAAACATTCCATCCCTTTTTTGGTTCCTTCGGCTGCAAGTTTGCTGATCGAAATTTCCCGAAATTTTCGCGATTCTCTTTATAGCAAGGATCTGCCGCTTTATCGATTGTATCTGACAAGCGTTACACGCACCGACGAGGATATTGCGGGTCTTACCAAAAAAAATATAAATGCCGTCGAAAACTCGTCGCATCGATATGGAACTACTTTCGATATTTCATGGAAGCGATTCGATCCCGTTGATCCGGATACGCTTCAATCATTACCTCCGGAGCGTTTGAAACTCGTCTTGGCACAGGTGCTTTTCGATTTGAGAAATCAGAATCGATGCTATGTGAAGCATGAGCGAAAACAAGCCTGTTTTCACATTACAGTTCGTTAGTCATTCATCCAATGTCGCGTTTTTTTATCACTCTTGCATACAACGGAAAAAATTATGTGGGATGGCAAATTCAACCCAATGGAAAAAGTGTGCAGGAAGTGGTGCAAAATGCATTGTCCATCATTTTGCGTGGTGAAATTGTTTTGGTGGGTGCCGGTCGGACCGATGCCGGTGTTCATGCCCGAAAAATGATCGCTCATTTCGATTGGAACGGCATAGCTTTTGATCCAAACGATTTAGTATTTAAGCTCAACGGATTTTTACCTCGAGATATTGCCGTTTACGCTATCCGAGAAGTTGATACTCGCGCTCACGCCCGATTTAGCGCTTCATCGCGAACATATAAGTATTTTATTACTCTTCGGAAGGACCCGTTTTTGTTTGATCTGAAATATCGAATTTTTTATACGCCGGATATCGAAAAAATGAATTGCTGCGCACAAATTTTGAAGGAATACACCGATTTTACCAGTTTCAGCAAATTGCACACCGATGTAAAAACAAATTTTTGTAATATAACTGATGCTTATTGGGAGCGAGTAGGGGAATACGATTTGGTTTTCACGATCACTGCCGATCGTTTTCTTCGGAACATGGTACGCGCCATTGTGGGGACATTGCTTGAAGTGGGGCGAGGCCGACTTGACGAAAACGATTTCCGACGGATTATTGAAGCAAAAGACAGGCGGTCGGCAGGAACATCTGCCCCCGGATATGGGCTATATCTTCACGATATAGTTTACCCCGAATGGGTGTTTCAAATCGGGGATTAATCGCGATTTGAATTTCAAAGAAAAAAGCAGCAATCGATTTTGTCGATCGCTACTTTCTGCATTTTTTAGAATGGATCGAATAAATTCAATCGTTCATCGATATCAAGAATTCTTCATTGTTTTTGGTTCGTCTCAATCTGCCCAAAAGGAATTCCATAGCTTCAACCGAATTCATATCGGATAGGAAATTACGTAAAATCCACATTCTGTTCAGCACATCTTCCGATAGCAGCAGATCGTCGCGTCGTGTGCTGGATGCCATGATATCTACGGCGGGGAAAATGCGTTTGTTGGACAGTTTGCGATCGAGTTGCAATTCCATATTTCCTGTTCCTTTGAATTCTTCGAAAATCACGTCGTCCATCTTCGAACCAGTGTCGGTGAGAGCGGTAGCAATAATAGTGAGAGAACCACCGTTTTCGATATTTCGTGCAGCACCGAAAAAGCGTTTGGGCTTGTGAAGGGCATTGGCATCGACTCCTCCCGAAAGTACTTTGCCTGATGCTGGTTGAACGGTATTGTATGCTCTTGCCAATCGGGTAATGGAATCGAGCAGAATAACCACATCGTGTCCGCATTCTACGAGACGACGGGCTTTATTGAGCACGATTTCGGCAATCTTTACGTGGCGATCAGCCGGTTCATCAAAGGTGGATGCAATTACTTCCGCGTTCACACTGCGTTCCATGTCTGTAACTTCTTCGGGTCGTTCGTCAATGAGCAGTATGATCATATATACTTCGGGATGATTGTCGGCAATAGCGTTGGCTATATCTTTCAACAACATCGTTTTACCGGTTTTGGGTTGGGCGACGATCAACCCACGTTGTCCCTTCCCAATAGGAGAAAACAAATCGACTATTCTACACGAAAGATTGTCGTTGTGCCCTTTTGTAAGATTAAATTTTTCGTTTGGGAACAAAGGCTTGAGATGATCAAAAGGAACTCGGTCGCGTACCTCTTCGGGATTGCGTCCGTTGATTTTGTCCACTTTCACGAGCGGAAAAAATTTTTCACCTTCTTTTGGCGGACGGATCGGCCCCTCCACAACGTCGCCCGTCTTTAACCCGAAAAGGCGAATCTGCGATTGCGATACGTAAATATCGTCAGGCGACGACATGTAGTTATAGTCCGAAGAACGCAGAAAACCATATCCTTCAGGCATAATTTCCAGCACTCCGGATGCTGTCAAAATTCCGTCGAAATCGAATAAAGGTTCTTTTTCGGTATCTTTCGGTGCGTTCGGAGTAGTCGTATTGGGTTTGTTTTGTTGATGTTGGCTTTGATTCTGATTTTTTGGGGCAGCAGGTTGAGGTCGAGCTTGCAAGGGAGCCGGGGTCACCAATTCCATTAATGAAGGTTTCTCTATTGCGGCAAGTTCATCTATTTCGGGTGTTAACGAGTTTTCTTCCGGTTTGTCTTCGGCTACAACCGGAGGAAGAGTAACAGGTGGGGGGGTATTTTGTTTTTCTTCAGTTCGCTGTTTTGAAGGCCTGAAAACAAGTTGAGTTGGTTTCGTAACCATCTTTTGTTCCGTTTTCGGATCTGCTTCTTTTTTTGCCTGACTTTCGTTTTCCGGTTGTGGACCCGGATCTTTTTTTGTGTCTTCCTTTTCCTGAACGGGAGTTGATTGATCGTCGCGAATTTCCGCTAAATCGGTAGCGGAGCTCGATATTTCTTTTTCCGATTCTTGTTGTGTCGCGACAGGATTTTTTGCGGGAGACTCAGAAACAGATCGTTTTTGAAGCGTATGTTTTCTTCCTGTTTTTTCTGACTTGGTTTCCGACTTTGTCGTTGGTGTCGGCACGGATGTTGATTGATTTTGTTTCGATTTCTTTGTTTCGGCAATCGCTTGCTCATCGAGTATTTTGTAGATGAGCTCTTCTTTTTTATAAGCGTCGGGACGCCTGATTCCCATTTCTTTGGCGAGTGCGCGTAATTCTGTTGTAAGCTTTTCGTTAAGCTCGATAATGTTATAAGCCATGTATAATGTATTGAATTCTCTGTATGGTTTAGTATAATAAATTATATGACAATTATCTACGGAATGTGATGTTTGGTGGAACTCAAATTAACAAACCTGAATAAATAAACTTAATTATAAAATGTGATGAATAAAAAATAAACAAGAACAGTAGAATGTTCGAATACGTTTTTGAAGATTCTACCACAAAGGTAATATTTTTTTAAATATCAATACGCGCAGAATGATTTTTTTTGGATTTTGCCTGTAAAAATCTTTTCAGAAAATGATATTTTGCAAAACCGAACGTTTTTTCCTTTTCGATCATACTACAGCAATAGCAAAAAAACAGTATTCCGGTTGTTGGGTTAATTGTATCGAAATTTTTTCTTGTTTATTAACTACGGTCCGATAAATCAATTCAATTTCATAGCATTCGATTTGTCGTAGTTGTCCTTTCTCCTCTGTATCTCATTTTTATAAAGTTCGGCTCGTTTGCGGTCGAGCGAATTATTTGTTGTCGATTGATCAAACAGTTGTTTTGAAATAGTGATCCACTCGAGCGCCGAATTCAAGTCGTCGAGCATTTCATAAGCAAAAGCAATGTTGCTGGCCGCTTTAGCCTTATCCAGATTTTTTTTCGTCTTGTCATAATAGGCTTTCCATTTCGAGATAGCTTCCGGCCATTTGTTCGATCGGGCAAAAACATCGGCCTCTTTCATCAGCGAATGATTTGACGTATAGTACCACCTGCTTTGAGTTTCCCAATGAGGAACAAATATGTAAGTCATTTTTTCTGCAGCATACAAGGCAAGTTCTTTCATGGCTTCTTCGTGGGTAGGGAGAATAAGATCGGCATAGGCTTTCCCGTCCTGAATGTCGAATCCTTCCCATCTCAAACTGTCTGTGAATTCTACGGCGGGAAGTTTTCCTTCCATAGTAGGCATATAAACTCGGATGATAGAATTAATCTTTCCCACCATAGCTCCATAAGGATAACCTTCTTGCTTGAAATAATCATTTCTTTCGGTCTGAAGCATCAGTTTTTCGAGTGAAAGGATGGCGTCTGCGCCGGTTTGCAAGCGTAGATCATTCATTGTTTCGGGGTTTAATCCGATTGTTTCCCAAAAACGGCGATCCGTTCGTAATGGTTTGTCATAGATCATCACTTTATCGAAGTAATTTTCCTCCGATAAAAATTGTGTCAATGCTTCAGTGAAAATGATGGATATGCTGTCGTTTTTTGCTTCCACTTTTTCAGCATCGCTTTTTCCAACTTGTTTCCAAATGTGTCCCACGTCGTTGGGTTGTTTCCCTGCATTGTCGATAATCAAAATATTGTTCACGGTTTCGGGAAGAGGTATTTGAGGGGGTTCGTTGGTTTGTATTGTTATTGTCCTGATTCCTGCACAACTAAATAACAATAATCCGACAATAGATGCAACGAATAGTTTGTATATATTTTCCATGCCGATAATTTGTATGAGTTTCGCCTTGCTTTAGACAAACAAAATTACAATATTTTTCAGTTCATATTGCATATGAATGGAGAAATTATAAATTGCCTGAAGTAACGGGTTTTATAGTGAACTCAGTTTAGTTAATTAACAGTGAGCAGTAGAAAACATTATTCTGTCAATTCTTTAGCAATTCTTCCACTCTCACAAGTTCGTATCCCCGATGTTTCAATTCCTTAATCAGATCATCCAATCGGTTGTATAACTTGTCGGTACGTTTCGGATCCGTTCCTATATGCATGAGCAGCAAAAAACCATTCAGCGTATTTTTCTCTTCATAAGCGAGAATATTTCGATAAATAGTTTGAGATGAAAGATAGTTGTTCATGTCAGGCGTCATGTAATCGGCATTGGACGTAGTTCCCGGTGTAAAATTTACTATTTGAACATGCATTGCTTTTGCCCAATTGCTAATTTGCCCGTTATACCATTCGTAAGGAGGTACAAAATATCGCTTTTGTTCCATTTTTAACCCGATTTTTTCCATTGTTGCATAATTGTCTTTCAAATCTTTTTCGAATACATCCCGAGAAACCAATGTCGAATCCCGTTTCTCCCAATCGGCATACAACACATGAGTATCGGAATGGGGCCCAAGATAGTGTCCACCCTGCTGCAAGTTTTGAGCAATCGTAGGGAATTTCCGATAAAAATCTCCCGTCAGGAAAAAGGAAGCTTTTACCTTATTTTTTTTCAAAGTATTTCGAATCGCTTCTGCACCATCGGCAAATTCGTGTCCAGTAAAAATCAGTGCCAGTTTCTTTTTCGAAGGATCTCCCCGCACAATGCCACCCAAAACTTTTTCATTTGCATTCGCTTGCGAGTTCAAGTATCCCAGATAAAAACAAAGCGAAGCCGTACCATCCATTGTCGGTTCATTGGTAGAATAATCGGCAAAATCATCATGATATACTACATAATCCGACTGAAAAGGCGCATATTCATCCTCATTGGCCAAATAAATCCCGATAAGACGATTAAAAATCGAAGTGTAAATAGGACCGTCAACCAATCCACCTGTAATCGGCATTCCATGCAAATGCGTAAAAGCAGAATGAGGGTCTTCAGGGGTATCCGCACCATCGGGATAACCGACAATCATGGAAGTCCCCCACGGATTGCAACCCAAAAGCCAGTCGCGCATGGCCGTTTCTATTTCAAGAAATGTATTGTCGCCGGTAAGTTCATGATAAAGGCGACACTGAGTAATAAATCCCACAGTAAGATTATTTGAGCACCAGATAAATGGAATGCCATTCAGAAAAGCATCGCCAAGATCCCGGGCTCGGTCTTTTACTCGCTGCAAGCCGGTTCGCATATTGCGAATAAATTCTGCTTTTGCTGCCGGATGATCGTTTTGCAGTGCCAGGTGATAATTTCCAAGGTTAACGAACGGATACCATTGATAATGACGGGCAGAATCGGCACCCATCCATGGCGTTACAGGTTCCAGACGTCCGTAATGCACAGCGTGATTCAGGTATTCACTATTCCGGAGAACGTTATACATTTCGGCAGCAGCCAACTGCATATCGTCAGCCCAGTTATCCTCTTCATAAAAATAAGGTGCGCCACCGGGCGCTGTCTGACAAACTCCCGGATTTTCCGCTCCTTTGCGATAAGCATCCTCAGCCTTTTGAAGCAACATTTCCGAAAATTCGGGATAATAGGGTGCTAAAAGTTTAGCTCCCAAGGTAAACGACGAAGCATATTTACCCAACGTAGAGGCCAATCCTGTACTGCGGTTTTTATAGTTGAAGAGTCCTTGTGGTTGCGGGCTGCAAAAATACACCGGACGCTCTTTGCCTGCACCCCAGCCATAATCCACCTTTTGCCGAGTAGGCAAAACCATTCCCGCATGATCCCGATCATCGGCCACCTGATTGAAGTAAGTATTTTTATCGGGATTCATTTTCACCAGCCAATCGAGTCCCCATTTTGCTTCGTCCAAAATATCGGGAATACCATTTGCCCCCTCGTTTCCGTTTGCCTGATAATGATCGGCAAATACATCGGGATATTGACCGTAGGCGAACAATAATTGATAAACAGCATTTGCCGAAGTGGTAACATACTGCAGATAATCCGAAGCATCGTGCCATCCGCCAACTACGTCATAATATTTTCCATCACGTTTCCCATCAGGATCGCCTACCGTAATCCCGTCATATACATGACAGGAATCTTTCAAAAACGGATTATAGCCGCAACGTTGCTGGCGCATATACTTCAATGGGATTTCCGATGCTCCTGCATAAATATCATTGCCAATTTTAAAAGGAACTGATTTTGTTCCGCCTATTTTTATTAAATAGATTCCGGGAGCTGAAAAATCGGAAAAATCTAAACGAGCCGATGATTCAAAAGCCGGTTGTTTGCCCATATTCCTGATTTTATTACCCGAATAGACCACTTTGCCGCTTTGAACATCAATGACTTCAAAACGTGAGACATTTTTTTGTTCCTTGCTCACCCATACTGCTACCTTAATATCATTTTGTAGATACCCCACCTGATTCACCCGAATCCATTGCAATTGTGAGAATCCGAAAATTGGTGTGAGCAAAATAAGTAAAACAACTGAAATTTTTTTCATGAAAATTGGATTTTGATTACGCTTGTAAAACTGCAAAATGATCGTTCCAAAAAAACAACAAGCAGCCCTGTTTTTAGGCTGCTTGTTGCGTATTTGACAGAATTATTCCCACCCGGGGGTTTGTGTGAGAATATAGCCTTTGTCTTTGTATTGATCGATCTGAGCTTTTCCTACGGGTGCAAGATATACTCGATCATCAAAAGTTTGTCTGTCGACAGCTTTTTCAATCATATAAAAGCCCACCATCTCGTCAGCATTAGTTCCATCATAAGTCACGATTGTTCCATCTGCTTTTCTTACCTTCAGTATTCCTTTTTTGCTGTCAGTCAAAAAAGATGGTAATTCCTCCTTGATGTTTATCCATAGGCCAAACAAATTGTCGGGGTGTGTAGTTGCACTCATGTATTGAATTTTTTTCCAGCGTTTAATGTCAAGCAAGCGCGAATATTCGAAAACAAATTCCATTCTTCGTTCTCTTCTTATTTCCCAGATTAATGCAGGTACGTCGAGATCGCGATCCGGATCATCAGGTAATGAAGCCAATATCATAGGTGCCGTTTTTTTCACCCCTTTAGCTATTGCAACAGCATCTAATGGGCGATTCCGTATTTTATTAATAGATTTGTCAATATCGGCCTGTGTAACAGCTCCTCCGCCCAACGTAGCCAGTTCGGCTTTCGCTTCGATCCAGTTCAACAATACTTCTGCATAACGCATTACGGGTGCATCGTTTGTATTGGTGTTACTTCCATACATGGGAGGAATATTGCCTGAATTCCAGAAGGTCGGACCTGTTCTGTCGATAAATTTGCTAGCGTATAATAACGTCGAGGACTGTACTTTTGGAACATCTTGAAACGTTGCTTCAAAACGCGGGTCGCGAGTTTTGATCATATTCTTGATATTGAGCGAATCGGCATATTGTACGGATGAAAGTTTATATGGTTTGCCGTCGTTGCAAAGGAAAGCTTTAGCCAGCGATAAATTAGCTGCATTAGGTTGAGCTTCATATCCGTTAGAATAAGAAGCAATATGGTGGGTTACATTTTGTGCAGCATCGTAGTGGCGATACATTAACATCTCTTTATTCCCTTTTAAATCTTGAGAGCCGAAAAGTGAACGGAAATCGGTATCGATATCATATTTTCCACTGTTAATCACAAAATCTCCTGCTTCTATGGCGAATTGCAGATATTTTTGCGCTCTTGCTGCATCATTGTTGTGATATTTCTGCCATGTCCCTTCGAAAAGCATGATGCGTGTAATGAATCCTGCGGCAATATACTTGTTCAATACATTGTCTCCATCGTTCAAACGAATATTGTTAAAAGCATACATTAAATCGTCATACACTTTATCCATCACTTCGCCACGTGGTGTTCTATCCTTATACATTTCGTCATAATCTTTTTCGGAAAAAAGTTTATCGTAATAAGGTACATCTCCGAAAACACTCACGAGACGATGATATTCGAATCCTCTGAAAAAACGGGCCACTCCCATCCAGTGCTTATATTGTTCGTCTGTGATTAGTGGCTTTGCTTTGTTTTCAATTCTGTCGATAAACAGGTTACTTTTTCTAACCCATTCAAAATTCCATGTAGGGCCTGCATATTGATCCAACATAGACGGAACTTCCTTATTGCTGGCAGTTGTACCTACAAATCCTCGAGTTTCCGGTACACTCGATTCAAAATTCGATTGCACGTTGGCATTCGAAAAATCGTCGCTAAAATAATATCCGCGCAAGGGTGCGTATGCAGTTCCCCAACCATTATTGTATCCAACAAAATAGTTGAGATAAAAACCGTTGGAAAACAATCTTAGATCAGATTCGTTGCGCCAGTATGTGTCGTCGTTCATATCATTCAACTGCGGTCTGTCCAATACATCCGAACAGCTTCCCAGCGAAAGGACTACCGAAAATAGAATACTATAAAATATATATTTTTTCATCGTAGTATATCATTAAAATGTTATTTGTAAACCAATGGATCCGCTTTTGAAAGTAGGAGCGCCTACTCCCGTACGGCCGGAGTTATAATTCGTTTCGTTAAACATCGAATATCCGGAAATAACCTCGGGATCAATGGGCAAACCTCTTAATTTGTCGAAGGTAAAAAAGTTCTCCAACGACACATAGATTCTTGCCTGTTTCAACATGATATGATTGATCACCGATTGAGGCAGAGAGTAACCCAATGTAATGTTCTTCACGCGCAAATATGCCATATTCAGCAGATATCTCGATTGTTTCTGCATATTATTTGCTTCATTTGTTCCATTCAAATTATAAGGAGCAGGATAAAAAGCATCTGTTCTGTCGGGACGCCAAAAGTCTCCGGCTATTGCCTGTGGCATGGCCCCGTCAGACGATTGAAATCCCGGCGTAGTTAAGAATCCCACACCCCATATTTGCCTACTGCCTACTCCTTGTAAAAAAACTGATAAATCAAGACCCTTGTAATCGGCTCCTAATCGGAGACCGTATTCATAACGTGGTGTCGAATTGCCAATAATCTCTAAATCGCCATGATCATCCAATAATTTGCTACCCGCGTCAATTTCGCCATCACCGTTCAAATCGACAAACTTCACATCGCCCGGTCCAAAGAAGAAATTGGAACTATTTTGCAAAAATACCTGATATATTGGTTTTCCGTCTGCATCAGATAGTTTATTTGCGACTTTTCCTTTGTATTTTTCACTTTCATTTTCGGTTAAGGTAATTCTCTGTAGATTTCCGTCCGCATCCAAAGCAAAATCTTCTTTTTGATATAATCGATCGGTTCTATAACCCCAGATTTCACCATATTTTTTCCCCACATACCAACCATCAATACTTTGGGTATCACCATATTTCAAAATGGTTGTTACAGCATCGGATAAGGTACCCATGATATTGATGCCAATTCCGTTTTCAAACCGATGATTGTAGTCCAGAGCTATTTCCCATCCGTCGGTTCTCATCGAACCGAAATTTCCTTTAGGTGCACCTGCTCCAAAGGTGAAGGAAACGCCTTCACCCGGAACTATCATGTTCTTAGTGTCACGTCGATACCAATCAAAAGTCAACCCGAGACTGTTGTCGATGAAACGAAAATCGACTCCGAAGTTTGTACTTTCCAAATCTTGCCAGGTGATATCTCTTGTAACAGCTCCGGGCGTACCGACTGCTACTATTTTTTTGCCACCCGGATCGAGCCAGTTGATTTGATTGGTTGACATGGAAGGAACGTATAAACCGTTGGGAACAGTTTGATCTCCTATGATACCCCACGAACCTCTTATTTTCATTGAGGTCACTGCCGGTGTTATCCATTGCATCCATGGTTCTTCGGTCACCCGCCATCCTGCCGAGAAAGATGGGAACCAACGCCACCACAATCTTTCAGGAAATTTAGAACTTCCGTCGTATCGAAGGTTTGCCTCCAACAGGTATTTATCTTTGAAGGCGTAATTGAGACGCCCGAAAAATCCAAGCTGTGCGTCCCAATAGGTATTGCCTCCGGAAGTTTGTGTCCCGACGGCTTTTCCGAACTGGGGATCGGTGATGTCTGCCAGGTCCGTTATCTGCGACCAGTTATTTTTTGCATCATACGTTACACGATTCATTCCCACCATAAATTTAAACGCATGGGTATCTTTTAATCGAAGGTTATACGTGGTATAAACATTCATTGTATTTGTAACTGCATTTTGTACATTCCTGTAAATATGGTCGGGGTTTGCTCCATGTGCTGTATATTCAACCAGGGCAAGTTGATAGGCAGGCAAAGCACCTTGAGTGGTAGGTGGAACTTGTTCTCCTTTATCGTTCACGTAAATTCTTGTGCCTGATGCGTCGTTTAGGGGTATTGCACCTCCCCAGGAGTTAAGAGCTGTATAACGAGTTCCCGGCCTATTGTTTATGAAGGTCAGATTCGCATTCGTAAAATCAAAGTCTAATGTCCAGTCTTTTGTGAAATTAACTAAGGCGCCTATATTCACATTGTAATATTTGTCCTGCAAATTTGCCGTATTTGCCTGCATGGTTTCAGAATGAGGGCTTCTTATAATATTCCCGTTTTCGTATCCCATTGGCTGGATAGGCCCCCAACGATAGAGATATAACCACGGATCGGCGGTTGTGCTATTTGTTGCATAGGGATATCTTTTGTTTCGATCAGAGTAAATCGCTCCGGCTCTCAAGGTTACATATTTGTTGATTTCCGTATTTAATCTAAGGGTTCCGTTGTATCGAGTAAAATCATCTTTCTTAGCGGGTTTCATCATACCGTTCTGATACAAATATCCTAACCCGATATTGTAAGAAGTTTTTCCGCTTTTCCCATTTACCGACAAGTCGTGATTAGTTGATGGTGCCCATTCGCGAATCATATAATCGTAAGGATCATAAGTTCTTAACCCTAATTTTCGATTATTTGCATCTACATACCAATCTCGCCCATAAACCATAGGTTCATTGGGTCCCATTGATCCGTAAGTTTCATGCCATTTTTGGGATTTTTCAAAACTTTCAGGTGTTATCTGCCAAAAAGCGCCGGTTACTGTAGAGCCGACTCTTTGGGCTGCTAAAATAGAATATTCCATAGCATCCAATCGTCCCATTTCCATTTGTTTCGATATGTTCTGCCATGCTACATTGGAGGAATATTGAACATCTACGCGTTCTTGTTGTGCTCCCTTCTTCGTCGTAATAAGCACTACACCAAAGGCTCCTTTTGCACCGTATATAGAAGCTGATGCAGCATCTTTGAGTATCGATATCGACTCGATGTCATTCGGATTTACTATCTGTATGCTTGGAATCTCAACATTATCCAATAGAATCAATGGCTTAGATCCTCCTTCGAAAGAAGCGATTTGTCCTCGGATTTTTATTAAGGGATCAGAACCTATCTCTCCACTTGGAATTATAACCGATAGTCCCGGCGTAGATCCCTGTAACCCTCGTCCCACGTCCGGAATGGGACGACTATTGAGTGTTTTGGCAACATCAACCGAAGATACTGCTCCTGTCAGATTTTCCTTTCTTTGGGTTCCGTAACCAACCACTACCACTTCCTCAAGAAGTTCGCTTGCCGATTGCATAACAATCTGTAAATTTGGAGCAACGGATACCTCCTGAGTTTTCATCCCGACATACGAAATCACTAACGTCCCATCTGCAGGGGCAGAAAGTGTAAAGTTTCCATCTAAATCGGTTACAGTTCCTTGTCCTGTCCCTTTTATCTGGATAGTTGCTCCGATTATCGGATCTCCATTTTCATCAATAACTTTCCCCGAAACTCGGGTTTGAGCAATTGATACTCCCGCACATAATAGTAGCAGGAAGAATAAAAAAAACGATTTTTTTTTCATAACAGATGTAATTAAATATTAGGCCACAGGCAATTTTCGAGAAAAGTACGCGGGGAAAACGAATGTGGCATTTTCACATTAATTTAAATCACGTCTGCAAATATACAGAAAATACTATTATAATTACAAAATTTATAAATTTTAATTTTGAATAAATAACATCGAGGTTATATTCACTTCGTTACAAGTATTTATATTTGCTTGTGCCATTATTGGTAATGGAACAGATGAATATCTGTGCCGACAAAAAGTGACAACCAGAAATGCAATTTGTAATTCGTAACTTGCAATTCCCATTTCTCCACTTCAAACTTCTTTTTAATACTCCATTGTTCGAATCATACTATCTCCGTATTTGCGCCGTACTTGCGCCGTACTTGGTTCGAATCAACGTTACACTCTTTGCTTGGTGCAAATATTTTCTTGTGGCCTACATAGAGCAGGTTTCCAAACTTGTGCCGGAAAACAATCGCAATTTTAAACTGCTTTTTGTTTTTCATGCTTCACACAAAATAATAATTCCATGCCCGTTATTAGCGGTCGAGATCCAATACCTATTTTATCTTATCTAAAACAATAAAGAGTGCCCTTTTGGAGCACTCTTCTTCTTTATTTTATTACAAAAAGATTCTTTTCAAAAATTAAAACCTATAGCGACGTATCCGTTTTGAGTTTTCACTGAAGTCCCATCGATTCGTGAAATATTGGCCAATCCAAAATCCCAGCCGGCATCGATGGTGAAACTGTTGAGCTCTAATCCGGCTCCCAGACCTATTCCTCCATCGAAGTTTCTGAATCCGATGCCTGCTGCGTTTACATCGCCGGCACCTGAAAATGTATCGTATTTAACAACATTGTCGCCCGAACCCACTTTTGTTTTTCCGGCAATTCCCACTGCAACATAAGGTCCGGCATTCACATTGAAGCGGACTGACCCCGAAATCGGAATTTTGTAGGAAAAATGTAAAGGAAATTGCAGATAATACATGTCGGCATCGACCGGAACCGATTGTTGATCTCCGCTTGTAGTGGAATATGTTGCTCCTTTCATAAAAAAATAGGCACCGGTCTGAACGGACATATTGCTGATAAATTCATAATCGACCGTTAAGGCACCCATTCCTCCGAATTTACCGGACAGATCGGATAAATCGTTGCTCGTCAATCTTGTGAATGATCCGCCTCCCTTAATTCCCACATACACACTTTGCGATTTCGCCGAAATGCTTAAAAACAGTGTCAGAATGATTACCAAACTTGTTATTTTACTCATAATCTATGATTTTAATAGCAGTAAATTTTCAAAAGCAGGCTTTTGAAAAACAAAGATAAAGGATTCTTTCCGTTTTAACAACTTCAAATCAATGGAAATATTTACAAAAAAAGCGTTCCGATGTCCCGAAACGCTTTTGGAAGATTCATTTTCCGATATAATTAGTTAAATCGATATCCTATCGAAAGGTAAGCATTTTGATTTTTAATATTGCCATCATCGATTCTCGAAATATTTACCAATCCCATATCCCAGCCAAGGTCCAGCAAAAATTGTCCAAACTCGGCACCTACACCAAGTCCCAAACCGGCATCGAACGGTTTGTATTGGTAGGTTTCATCGCCAAATACTTTGTTGCTGCTTATTGAAGCATCACCCGAAGTCAGTTCCGATTTTCCGCCTACTCCATAAGCAATATAGGGACCTGCGTGAAATACCAGACGAGTGGCGGGCATTACTTCATATTTGTAAGCGAAATGAACAGGGAGTTGCAGATAGTTGAGGGTTTGCGTGAAATCGCCACTGAGGAGGTCTTCAATTTCTCTTGTTACCTTCGAACCTTTCGTGGTAAAAAACAATCCTGTCTGAACCGCCATTGCCGGTTGAAACTCGTAGTCTAAAGCCAACCCCAGGTTAAATCCGAATTTCACATTTTCGTCCGTCAGTTCGTCACCATAAAGGTTCGACATGTTTAATCCGCCTTTGGCGCTTAACGAAACTTGTGCTTTTACGGTGATTGTCGCAATTAGCATAAGTGCTAATAAAGATACTGTCAATTTTTTCATTGTTCTGATTTTTTTTTAATGATTTTGTTTTAATAATAAATATGAATAAACGCTTTTTTTTTAAGCGAATTGGGGTACAATTCTGCTGATCAAATATTTTGTAACCGTTTAAATTTTTTAAAGTTCAACGGATGAATCTTCTTCATGCAATTTTAACGGTTTTTTTAATAGTTTGATAAAAGCATTTATTGCAATCTGTTTACTTCGATCGAAAATGAGAGGAATAGTTTAATTGAGACATCTCCGAAATATCGAGAAATTCATCCACAAGGGTTTGAATTTCTATGCTTGAGACAGCATCAATTTTCTCAAGCATTTCTTCAAATGACAGATAATCATTGAAATGCAAGAAACTTTTGGCCATTGCCAAAGCTACGTTTTCGTGATTCTCGGACGAAATACCCCATTGTCCTTTCAATTGACGCTTGGCCAAAAGAAGCTGCTTTTCCGTAATCGGCTGTTGATGAATACGCGTAAATTCCTTATCAATCAACTCTATGCATCTATCGATATCTTTTGAATCGCAAGCAAAATAAATATAAAAAACTCCCGTATCGGTGTAGAAAGTGACATTTGATTCCACCTGATATACCAACCCGTTTTTTTCGCGAAGCGAATTATTCAACCGACTGCTCATGCCTCCACTCAAAATGTGATTGAGCAAATAAAACGCATAGCATCGCGAATCGAACATGTCGATAGTTTGCCGTCCGATAATGGTATGAGCTTGAGCCGATTTTTTGTTAATTATTTTCCGGATAGGAATGTTTTTAGTCGGTTTAATTCTTTCCTTGAAAGGAAGAGCCTCAAATGATTGACTGAAATACTTTTCGACCAATCTTACAACTTTAGCAAAAGAGGTGTTACCGAACGAAAAAAACACCATTCGGTCGGGTCTGTATTGCCGATTGACAAATCGTTTGACAGTGGCTGAATCAAATGAAGAAACGGATTTTGGCGTTCCCAGAATGTAATGACCAAGTTCATTCCCATCGAAAACAAGATTTTCGAAATCATCATATATCTGCTCGGATGGTGTATCGATATAGGAGTTAATTTCGTCGAGAACCACGTCGCGCTCGCGTTCAATTTCGTGCTGCCGAAACTCGGAATGGAAAACCACATCGCTCAACAGCTCAACGGCGCGGGCAAAATAAGGTTCGAGAAAGGTGGAGTAAATGTAGGTTTCTTCTTTTGTTGTATAAGCATTCGTTTCGCCGCCAACGCTTTCCATGCGATTGGCAATATGATATGCCCGACGGTGCTCAGTTCCTTTGAACAACATGTGTTCAACAAAATGTGCCAACCCTATTTCATCCGGATACTCATCTCGCGATCCGGCATTTACCACAATTCCACAATACGAAATATTCGATGAAAAAGGTTGATGAATGATTCTCAGCCCGTTAGAAAGTGTATAGGATTGATAGTGCATGACTTCCCCCAAATTATCGTTTCATATATTCGATTCGCTTTTCGGGCGAAAACCGCTCGATGGCATAACGAAGCATGGTTCGCGGCATTTGCCGGTAATATTGATCGAGAAATTCGGTCAAAACCGGTTCATTCCGCTTCCCAACTTCACGCAACATCCATCCACAAGCCTTGTGCATCAAATCGTGACGATGATCGAAAAATTGCACTGACAGTTGTAAAGTATCCGCAAAATCGTTTTTACGGATAAAAGCCAAAGTCGAAACAATAGAGATACGTTCTTTCCATAGACTTTTGCTGGCGGCCAGATCATATAAAACAGTTCTGTTTTTGTCGAACAACCATTCGCCCACAATATAAGGCGCCGACAAATCTACCAAATCCCAATTATTCACTGCATGGATATGATCGCAATAAAAATCGAAAATCGACTTTTGTTTTTCGGCATCCGCCTTTTTGAATTGTTCTACGAGTAGGATAAGACCGCAGAGACGACATTCGTGCATTTCATCATCGAGTAGTTTTTCAATCTCGTCAAACGACATATTTCTATAAGTTTTGGCAATGCTTCGTGTCTCAGGAACCGTACATCCGATGAAACGATCACCTTCTCCATATTGACCTTTGCCGGTTTTAAAGAAATAGGCTGCATGCTCCGCTTTTTGCGGACTGCCCATCGATAACAATTCATTTTTTATAAGTTGTGCTGTCATGCCTGTAAAAAATGGAAATCTCAGTTCACCCTTTGTACGGAAAACGTTCCCTCATAAAATCCAACGATATTTTGGACCATTTCTGTCGTCATCTTCAGTCGATCATCGATGGTTTTTGTGGCTGCATGAGGAGCGAGTACCACATTGTCCAACTGAAGCAAATCAGGCAAAATATGTGGTTCGTTTTCGAACACATCCAAGCCGGCAGCCCATATTTTCCCCTCTTTCAGGGCATTGGCAAGCGCCTTTTCGTCCACCAAATTACCTCGTGCCGTATTCACAAAGACGGCAGTTGGCTTCATCAACGCAAATTCCTTTTCGCCAATCATATGATAATTTTCGGGACTTGATGGAGCGTTAAGTGAAACGTAATCGGCGGTTTTGAGCAACGCTTCGAGAGAGACATATCGAGCATTATACAATTTTTCAATAGATTCGTCCAGTCTGCGTCTATTGTGATAAATGATATTCATCCCCGAAGCGACAGCTCTGCGAGCCAAAGACTGCCCGATTCGTCCCATTCCGATGATTCCGAGCGTTCGACCATGAACGGGAAGTCCCGATTCGGCATAAACGCCCCAACTCACACCCTGAGGCGTGCGAAGTTTGCGATCGTAATACCCAATGCGACGGCCGGCTGCCAGCAACAAGGCAAAAGCAAATTCGGCCGTAGGCTCTTGTGTCGAACGAGGTGTATTGGTTACGACAATTCCTTTTTGTGTGGCGTATGCTACATCAATATTATCGAATCCAACGCCGAAATTTGAAATCAACTCAAGTTTCGAACCTTTATCCATAATTTCGGAATCGGTATAAAATCCAAAATTGGGAACTAAGACTTCGAATTCGGGAATCATTTCGAGTACTTCGTTTCGCGTGAAATGCGATTTATCTTTAGGAAGAACTATTTCATACTTTCCTTCCAAATCTTTCAAGCATTCTTCTTTGAATCGGTATGCCATCAATATTTTTTTCATAACAATGCCTGTTTAGTTTGTCTATCGGAAATATTAAATAATCGAATGGGCAATGCGAATGTTTTTGAAACAAAAAAAGCGAGTACCAAACCCGCTTTTTTTGCTCTTCAGGTTGGACTTGAACCAACGACCCTCTGATTAACAGTCAGATGCTCTAACCGACTGAGCTACTGAAGAATTCTGTTTTGTTATTCGAACCTTTCGATTTTTTGCTCTTCAGGTTGGACTTGAACCAACGACCCTCTGATTAACAGTCAGATGCTCTAACCGACTGAGCTACTGAAGAATTCTGTTTTTTGTGTAATCGAAAAGTGTTGCAAAAGTAGTATATTTTTCGATATAAACCAATATCCATCCCAAAAAAAGTTGTCCAATAACAAAACTCCATTCACTTTCCACAATTTATTGTAGTTTGTATCTCAAAATTTTTCCAAAACTTTATTATCTTTGAAGTGTCAATGCCCATAATAAAACAAAAATATTATGATTTACAGATTTTTAATTTTATCGGATGAAGTCGACGATTTCAAAAGAGAGATCAAAATAGATGCAGATAATACTTTTTACGACCTCTACGAGGCAATTATCCAATCTACGGGTTACAGCGAAAAGGAAATGGCATCGTTCTTTCTCTGCGACGATAATTGGCGCAGAGAAAAGGAAATCACACTGGTGGAAATGAATACCGATTTCGATGAGGATTCATACATCATGAAAGATTGTGTGCTATCCGATTTTTTGGAAGACGAAAAACAAAAAATTATGTTCGTCTTCGATTATATGAATGATCGTGCACTTTATATAGAATTATCCGAAATCATAACCGGTAAAACACTCAAAAAACCCGTATGTACAGTGTCTGAAGGCGAACCGCCCGTTCAAATAAAAGATATCGATGAAACCAAACAAGACTCGATATCAAGCGACTTGGATGAAAATTTTTATGGCGATGACGGATTCGACTTGGATGAACTCGATCGGGAAGGGTTCGACGGATTGGACGATCTGCCGGTCGATCTCGACGAAAATGATTTGTATTGAATGAAATCGCTCCTCGTCATACTCGGCCCGACAGGTGTGGGCAAAACAGAATGGAGCATTCGCATTGCACAAAAACTTGGATGTCCGATTCTCTCGGCTGATTCTCGGCAAATTTATCGGGGAATGACTATCGGAACTGCGGCGCCCACCGAGGAACAACTTCAATGTGTTGAGCATTTTTTTGTGGGCTCTCTTCCACCTGAAACTTATTTTAGTGCGAGCGAATACGAGCAGCAAGCATTGCAGCTCGTACAACAATTGCATGAAAAACACGATACCGTTATTCTTTGTGGTGGTTCAATGATGTATATTGATGCCCTGTGCAGGGGAATCGACGATATTCCAACCATAGACGAATCACTTCGTAATGACATTCAAAACCTTTATCGTAGAGAAGGACTCGACCCGATTCGGCAGCAACTCAAAATACTCGATCCCGTTTTTTATAACCAGGTCGATTTAAAAAACCCGAAGCGTGTCATCCATGCGCTCGAAGTGTGCCTTATGACCGGAGTGCCATATTCATCGCTTCGCACTAATTCTGCGAAAGAAAGGCCTTTCCGAATCGTTAAAATCGGGTTTACTCGCGATAGGGAAGAGTTGTATGAACGCATCAACCAACGTGTGGATAAAATGGTTGCCGATGGCCTGGAGGAAGAAGCTCGAAGTTTTTATTCGAAACGCCATCTCAATTCGCTCAATACGGTGGGGTACAAAGAATGGTTCGATTTTTTCGACGGAAAATATTCGAGAGAAGCAGCTATCGACAAAATAAAGCAACACTCACGCAATTATGCACGCAAACAACTCACCTGGTTCAAAAAAGATCAGGAGATTCGCTGGATAAACCTTTCGGATAAAAATATAGACGTTGAGCAAACTATTTTATCGGCTTTATCCGAGAGATAGGCTGCTCAATTCTTTCGGGCGAAAAATTCCGGATGAAAAACGAATCAAAATTTTATTCTTTTGCAACCTGTTTTTGTCGTTCGGCATTCAAATCCATCGCACCTTGCGACCAATATGCCTGCCCCGACATTTTAGCCCCTTCTATTTTTGCATTCACATTCACAAGCTCGCCTTGGATGTATGCCGAAACGTTTATCGAATCGTTTTTCGAAGTAATTTTATTCAATTTAAACGATTCTCCCGAGTCCATCTTAAGCTCTCCGGTCAACGAATCGCCCTGCTGAATGATGAGAATTATACCTTTATCATAACCATAAGGTGCTTGAGGAACTTCAAATTTCCAGCTGCCGATTGCGGACTTCTTTGTTTGTGCATTTGCAGTAAAAGTAATTCCCACTGCGATAATTAGTACAAAAAATAACAACGGCTTTTTCATAACATACTTTTTTTTGTGTCATCTGATTGATATCGAATCGATTTTTAAATAACCATGCACCTATTATAACAGATGGTGAAGTCTTTTTGTTTTGCCGTCAGATAAATTGATGGAAAAGTCTTATTACAATCGAATTATTCTTACACGGCTTTTCAAAAATATTATACGAAAATCATTATCTTTGTCAATAAATACATGTATTATATGGCTCTCAGGCAACAGCAAGAACTAAAACAGATACAAAAACTATCGCCACTGCAAATGCAGGTGATTAAGCTTGTAGAGCTTAACACGGTTGAGCTGGAAGACAAAATAAAACAGGAACTGGAAGAAAATCCCGCATTGGAAGCCGGCGACGAAGAAATGCCCCAAGATCCTGACGATAGCGATATCACACTCGACAATGAGGACGAAAGCGAAAATGTTTCGCAAGAAGATATCATACTCGGCGATTATGCTTCTGAAGAAGACATTCCCGATTATCGCATCAACGGAACTCCCGATTACGATCCATATTATAGACAAACAAACTATTCGGATGAAAAATCGCTGATAGAATCTCTTGAAGAACAGATTGCACTGCAAAATTTGGATGAGCGGAAACAAAAAATAGCTCAATATATCATCGGAAATCTCGACGAAAACGGATATTTGCAACGCGATCTGAAATCAATTTCCGACGATTTACTCTTTCACGAACATATCGATGTTTCTTCGCTCGAAATGGAAGATGTGCTTTATGAAATCCAAGATCTCGATCCCCCCGGCGTGGGTGCCCGTGATCTGCAGGAGTGCCTATTGTTGCAACTTCAGCGCAAGCTGCCTACACATTCTACCAAACTGGCCATACAAATTCTTACAGAGTACTTCGAGGAGTTTTCACGCAAGCATTATGACAAAATTCTCAATAAATTGAATATTTCCGAGGACGAATTGCGATCTGCGATTGACGAAATCGTTTCCCTCAATCCTAAACCGGGAAATGCCTGGAGCAATTCACTCGAGATCTCGATGAGCAACATAACTCCCGATTTCATTGTCGAATCGGAAAATGGACAAGTTGTGATGTATCTCAACAATCAGAATATTCCCTCGCTCAATGTCAGTCGCGATTTTGCTGAGATGTTGCAAGGCTACAATCAGAATAAAGATAGCATGTCGGCCAACGACAAGCAAACCGTGCTTTTTATAAAGCAGAAGGTTGATTCGGCAAAATGGTTTATAGATGCTGTCAAGCAACGACAGAATACGCTTTATAAAACTATGCAGGCAATTATAGAACTGCAATACGATTTTTTTCTGACGGGTAACGAGGGTGCGCTCAAACCTATGATTTTGAAAGATGTTGCCGTAAAAACGGGATTCGACATTTCTACTATTTCACGCGTAAGCAATAGCAAATATGTTCAAACAGCAAGTGGAATTTATCCGTTGAAATTTTTCTTTTCTGAAGCCATGCAGACCGATTCGGGAGAAGATGTTTCTTCTCGCGAAATCAAAATTATTTTAAAAGAAAGCATCGATGGTGAAGATCCGTCAAAACCATTGACGGACGATCAACTTACAAGCATTCTCAATGAGAAGGGATACAAGATTGCTCGTCGTACGGTTGCAAAATATCGAGAGCAATTAAATATTCCGGTAGCCAGATTAAGAAAAAAAATTTAACTTTGGGTATTGTAAACAAAAAAACAGTGCAAATGAAAACAATGGCTCATATTTTTTCGACGGTTTTTCAGCCTTTGCTAATGCCTATTTATGGAATAGCGCTCTTGTTTGTATATACGCATTTTCGATATACTTACAGCCAAAGTTTTTGGCAGATTATGTTCCCTGTTTTTTTATTCTCTTTCGCCCTTCCCAGTATATCTATATTCGTGATGTACAAACTAAAGTTAGTCTCGGATTTGTCCCTCAGTATCCGGCGCGAGCGTTTCATACCGTATGTGTTGGCTTTACTGTCATATACTTTCATGATTTTTCATTACTATCGCATTGGAATGCCTTCCTGGTTTTTGATGTTGACTGTTGCGCCTGTCATTGTGATGATTTTTGCCATCATCATCACCATTTGGTGGAAGATAAGCGCACACATGTTCGGCGTCGGAAGTCTTGTGGGTGGAGTGATGGGAGTAAGCTATTTCGTCGAACACACCAATTCTTCTTTTCTGATTATGATCCTTTTCATTTTATCCGGTTTTGTTGGAACTTCGCGTTTAATCCTCAGACGGCATACTCCCGGACAAGTATATGCGGGTTTTTTGCTGGGATTTGGTGTTACTTTCGCCTGCATCGGCATAGGTGCATGACAAATGATTTGATTGAAATAAATTTCAAACACTAATTTTGAAATAAAGAGATAACGTATTAATTTTACTTCTTTAAATAACTCCTTAAAACAGAAGAATTATGAATTTCCCCGAAAATGTAAAGTACTCTAATGATCACGAATGGATCAGAGTAGAAGGTGATATGGCTTTTGTAGGCATCAGCGATTACGCTCAAAGCGAATTGGGCGAAATTGTTTATGTTGATGTGACTACAGTTGGAGAAACACTCGAAGCAGGTGAAGTTTTTGGTAGTATAGAGGCAGTGAAAACTGTTTCGGATCTGATGATGCCGGTGTCGGGAAAAATATTGGAACTCAATGCCGATTTAGATGCAACGCCCGAGCTTGTCAATTCCGATCCTTATGGTAAGGGTTGGATTGTGAAAATAGAAATTACACGGCCTGATGAAATCGACAGCTTGCTTTCGGCCGATCAATACAAGCAACTTTTAGGAAAATAATTCATTGCAAATCAATCAGGGGAGATCGAAATTCGGTCTCCTTTTTAAATCCGAGATAAATTATGAAACCCATTGTCAGCATTATTATGGGAAGTACATCCGATCTTCCCGTGATGGAAAAAGCAGCCAAATTTTTCGATGAAATGGAAATTCCCTTCGAAATAAATGCTCTTTCAGCTCATCGTACACCCGAAATGGTCGAAGAATTTGCAAAAAATGCACATTTGCGGGGGATCAAAGTGATTATTGCAGCCGCAGGGATGGCTGCTCATCTCCCGGGCGTTATAGCATCGATGACCCCGCTTCCCGTAATCGGAGTACCGATAAATTCTACACTCGAAGGGATAGATGCCTTGCTCGCCATCGTGCAAATGCCTCCCGGAATACCAGTGGCAACTGTCGGTGTCAATGGAGCTCTCAATGCCGCAATCCTCTCTCTACAGATGATTTCTACCGGCGATGAAGAAGTGCAGCAAAAACTCATCAACTATAAAAAAGATTTGAAAAACAAGATTGTTAAAGCAAATGAAGAGCTTGCCGAGATTCGCTACAAATATAAGACCAACTAAATGCTCTCTTTTTTGTTGTGCGAATGAGTGTTTTTTCTTTAAATTTCTCAAAGGGGTGGGCAGTTAGTCTAGTCCCGATCTTTTTGGGGAATAATTTGTTTTCGGGTTGTCATAATGATTGCGCTTACTCAAAACAATTATTACAAACGTTGATATATAACGATATTCCATCTTCGTTTGTAACGCTTTTTTGAGCGCATTGGCATATATCTCAATGTTCCATTAGTGATACTAATTCTGTGTTTATTTGTTGGCTGGAATTATTTTCTTTGCCGAACTTTTTTATCTTTGAAAGAATAAAATCTGACCCAATCAATCTCCATTTCTACCGGCAGATTATGAGAATGAATATTACCTACCCACGGACCCCCTAATTGCATGTCGATTAACAGGTAGTATTGATGTTTGTCAAATGGGTATTGACCGTCCTTGTCGGTATCGATTCGTGGATAAGAAAATGTTTGTTGATGATTTATGAAAAAGACTAGGCTGTCAGGGTGTACTTCAACTGCATAAGTGTTGAAATCTTCAGAATCAATGACTGCTGTGGTGCCTTGTTTTGGATTTTCACGCTCATCGAGAACGTATGTATAATGGCTATGAACAGTTTGATATGCAATAGAGTCGAAATTCAAATGTTCCATTATATCGATTTCGCCGTCATCCGGCCATTTTCCGCTTTGAGGAAGCAACCAGATTGCAGGCCAGGCACCTTGTGCTCCATTTAGTTTAGCTCGAATTTCCCATCTTCCAAATCCGAAATATCGTTTGTCTTTGCTGTAGATGCCGCCGGTTAAATAATGTGCCGTATCGATCTCCGAATTTGTATTTTCAATACCTCGCAGAATCAATTTTCCTTCACGTATTTCATAACAACGCTCATCATTAGTCATATACTTGTTCCATTCGGATTTCCCGCGAGGGATTTTTGTCCAGGAAGTTTCATCGAAGGTTTTTGACTGATTGAAATTATCTTCCCATGTCAGTGGATATTTGTTACCGAGGAAACGGGTATTGCACCCACTTGACAAACAGATTGCAAGTACAAAAAATATAAAAGGTTTTATGAAACTCATCCCAAATTTATAATTAAGCTCGTACGATATAGATATCAAGGCATAAGAGCAATTGTCTCAAGGTTTCGCGAGAAAATTATCATTATCGTCGAACCAGACTTGTTTAGAACTAAAAAAGCTTCAAGAAGCCATTATGTAACCCCTTGAAGCTTTGCGGTATGGACGGGACTCGAACCCGCGACCCCCTGCGTGACAGGCAGGTATTCTAACCAGCTGAACTACCACACCATTGGCTATCATTCCCGGATAGCGAGCGCAAAGGTAAGGAAATTTTTGTATAGACAAAAATTTTATCTATATTTTTTTCTGTAAAAAATTATTTGCTTCCGCTATTTGGAAAGCATTTGTTTCTTTATTTAGTCGGAGTTATTTTCTGAAGAAGGCATCAGCCATTCATCGAACCATCTTTTGAATTCACGTTGAAACAAGATTCCGTTTTGAGGCTTCGAAATCCAATGATTTTCGTCAGGAAAAATCAACATTCGTGAAGGGATATTGCGCATTTGTGCCGCATTGAATGCCATCATACCTTGCGAAGCAAGTATGCGATAATCGAGCTCGCCATGACTGATCATAATTGGAGTATCCCATTTATCAACGAAAAGGTGAGGAGAATTTGCATACGTACGCTGCGCTATCGCATTCGATTTATCCCAATAAGGGCCACCCATGTCCCAATTGGCAAACCACATCTCTTCGGTTTCGAGATATTGGGCTTCGAGATTGAAAATGCCGGCATGGGCCCAAAATGCTTTAAATCGTTTGTTATGATGTCCGGCGAGCCAATAGACAGAAAAGCCCCCATAACTTGCCCCGGTACATCCCAAATGATTTTTGTCCACATAAGGTTCTTTCGCAAGTGCATCGATGGCAGAAAAATAATCTTTCATATTCTGGCCTCCATAATCGCCGCTTATTTGTTCGAGCCATTCCTGGCCAAAACCGGGTAATCCTCTTCGATTGGGAGCTACTACAATATATCCGTCAGCAGCCATCATCTGCATGTTCCATCGATACGACCAGAATTGACTGACCGTGCTCTGAGGTCCGCCCTGACAGTATAATAAAGCCGGATAGACCTTAGTTGAATCAAAATCGGGTGGAAAAATTACCCAGGTAAGCATTTTTTTTCCATCAGTAGTCGGAATCCAACGTTCTTCCACACGCCCCATCTTGAGTTGATCGAGAATATCTTTATTTTCGAACGACAATTCTGTGGCTTTGCCCGAAATAATATCCACGGAATAAATCTCGTCGGGTTTGGACATCGATTGCCGTTTGGCAATCAATTTGCCTTGCCCACCCAAGGTTACGGAAAGATAGTCGTGCTGCCCCTGTGTGATGGGCTTCACTTTTTTCGTTAAAAAGTCGGCAACAAAAATTTGTGTTTTGGCTTCGACACAAGCTATCAGATAAATATGCCGGCTATCATCAGCCCATTGAATAACATCGGTGTTATAGTCGAAATTTTCGGTAACATATGTTTTCTGCTTTGTCGCCAAATCCATTACCATCAACCGATTTTTGTCGGCTTCATAGCCATCACGTTCCATGCTTTGCCAAGCAAGATATTTCCCATCGGGTGAAAATCGCGGATTTGTGTCGTAACCCATCATCCCTTGAGTCATATTGGTAGTTTTGCCGGTTGCTAAATCATAAAAATAGATATCGGAATTAGTAGAAATGGCGTATTCCTTACCCGTTTTTTTTCGACAAGTATAAGCGATAATTTTTCCGTCCGGACTCCAGGCAAGTTGCTCAATGCCTCCCCAGGGAAGCATGGGCGATTCGTAGGGTTCACCTTCGAGCAAATCTTTTATATTCTGTAATTTTCCGTTTACAACATCCGCAACAAAGGGATGAGGAACTTCAGTAACCCACTGATCCCAATGTTTATACATCAAATCGTCTATAATGCGGCCCGATGCTTCAGGCAGATCGGGATATCGAGCAGATACGGGTTGTTTAATCGTCACATTTTTCACAAATAAAACTTTCTTTTCGTCAGGCGAAAACAAAAAACCATCAATTCCTTTTTCATCTTCGGAAAGTTTGGCAAGATCGCCTCCGTCAAGATTCATCGTCCAAATTTGTGAAGTACCTCCTTCGTTACTCAAGAAAGCTATTTTTTTCCCTCCATTGAGCCAGCAGGGATTGCTTTCACGCGAATTTGTATGTGTAATTTGTTTTTTATTGGATCCATCGGCATCCATCACAAAAAGTTCGGGATTTGTTTTGTTTTGCTGAATACTAACATAGGTTACCTGATATAAAATCTTCGAACGATCCGGTGAAACCTGCACATCCCCAATTCTGCCGAAACTGTAAAGTACTTCAGGCGTCATTAAACCATTTTCGATTTTTGGAACAGATTTTCCTATTATTTCGGATTTTCCGTTCTTGTCTTTCTCTGATTGTTGTGTACATGAGAGCAATGCTCCTCCTGTGATTATTCCTGCCATGAGAATTGTTTTTACTTTCATAAAAATATAGATTTTGGTTTGTTTGAATGTCTAAAATTATTGTGTCGAAGCAATTTTGCCGTCAATCAGATGAATGGTTCGATCGGTAATCGATGCCAATTGTTCATCGTGCGTAACAATGACAAATGTTTGATCCAGTTTATCGCGAAGTTCGAAAAAGAGAGCGTGAAGTTCGGCTTTGTTATCACTGTCCAGACTTCCCGATGGCTCATCGGCAAAAACCACACGCGGACGATTAATTAACGCCCGAGCGACGGCTACGCGTTGTTTTTCGCCACCCGAAAGCTGTGCGGGTTTATGCTCCATTCTATCAGTCAAACGCATGAGTGACAGCAACTCTTTAGCATTTTTTTCGGCTTCCGATCTTTTGGCGTTTCCTATCAACGCCGGAATCATGACATTTTCGAGTGCTGTGAATTCAGGCAGCAATTGATGAAATTGAAATACAAATCCGATATGCTGATTGCGAAAATCCGACAATTTTTTTTCGCTCAACTGGTTCAAATCAATTTCATCGATCCAAATTTTTCCTGAATCAGCTTTTTCCAAAGTACCCATGATCATGAGTAGAGTTGTTTTTCCGGCCCCACTCGGACCTACTACCGATATAATTTCACCTTTTCTAACTTCCAAATTGATTCCCTTGAGCACTTGCAATGCTCCAAAACTTTTATAAATCTGTTCAACTCTTATTATTTTTTGCATGATTGCCGTTCAATGAGTAAAATGAGTGTTATAAAACAACACGAAGATAATGAAAAAACTGCTCTTATGACGTGTCTGAAAAAATTTTCTTTTTCAGAATATTTAGTGAATATTAACCGATACATTCTTGCAATTTCTGTTTTTGATATCGTATATTTGCCGGAAATAAATTATTTAAAACGAAACTAAATTATAATGATTATGAAAAAAATGATTTTATCGGCTACTCTGTTTTTTGCTCTTTCTTCATTAGCAGGAGTTATAGCTCAAGATAACAAAACAACTCAGAAGAATGATAAAGCAAAAACAGAGTGTTGTCAAAAGACCGATGGTGAAGGAAAGTCCTGCTGTGACAAGAAGAGTGAAGAGAAAAGCAAAGAATGTTGTTCAAAAAAAACTTCAGATAATAAGGAGCAGAAAACCGCTACAAACACTCCTAAAAAATAAACTTTTTCATCAATTTTATAGAGGTTGTTTACATCAAAGCAAAGTTATGTAAGCAGCCTTTTTTTATATTAAAACGGATTATTATGACTGACTTATCGGGTTTTCGAAAAGAATATATTGGGAATGTGCTTTTAGAAAGTCAAATGCAAAGCAATCCGATGCTTCAGTTCGAACAGTGGATCGAGGATGCAATCCGATTCGGAATGCCCGAACCCAATGCCATGATCCTTGCCACATCCACTCCCGAAGGAAAGCCATCAGCCCGATGCGTACTTTTGAAAGAATCGAACGAACGGGGTTTTGTGTTTTTCACTAACTATCGGAGTCGTAAAGGAATGGAACTGAATGCCAACCCTTTTGCTGCACTGGTTTTCGACTGGCACGAAATGGAACGTCAAATTCGCATCGAAGGATACGTCGAAAAACTCTCTGACGAAGAATCAGACCTATATTTTCATTCTCGCCCTGTTAGCAGTCAAATCGGTACATGGGCTTCACCTCAAAGCCAAATAATCGAAGACAGGGAGACATTGGATAATTCATTTCGTGAATATGAAAAAAAACTAATGAATAATCTACCAATTCCTCGTCCCTCACATTGGGGCGGATTTATAGTCATTCCCCAGTTGATTGAATTTTGGCAAGGTCGCTCCAATCGATTGCACGATCGCATAGCTTATTACAGAAATAAAGAAATCTGGCAGATGAATCGTCTTGCTCCCTAAAAATGGCTACAGTCGCGGCATTTTCAGAACCACTTCTTCCGTTTGAAATAAATAAGCATGAAAATGGCAATGACTATCATTACTCCCCATAAAACAAAATAGCCGTATTTTGTATGCAATTCGGGCATATTGTCGAAATTCATTCCGTAAACGCCGGCCAAAAAGGTGATCGGAATGAAAACAACCGAAAAAATTGTAAGTACCGCCATAGTATCATTCAGTTTGGTACTCATGGCCGAATGGTAGGTATCGAGTTCATCATAAAGCACTTCGCGATAATAATCGAGCATCTCGGCAGCCTGATTGATATTTTCCTGCAATTCACGATAATGTATTCGATTTTCGTCCTGAATATAATCGGTATCCAATTTCACCAAATTCATCACCATCTCTTTGGCCGGCCTAATATCCCGCCGCAAATTGTTAAGCTCCCGCTTAAAAATATTCAGAATACTCAGCACGTCCTTACCCGTAGCATTCAATACAAGCCGTTCTTCGAGCGTCTCCACCTTCTCGCCATAAACGCCCAAAATATAATTATAATGATCGATGACGACATCGAGCAGGGCGAAAGCCAAATAGTCCGATCCGCCGGTTCGAATTTTGGTTTTATGTTTTCTGATGCGTTCACGAACCGGATCAAATAAATCGCCTGCCTCCTCCTGAAACGAAATAAGCAATCGATTCATTACCAAAAGACATAAATTGTCCACTTTTACGATATTCGACTTTTCGTCGTATTCCAACATTTTTATCGAAGCAAAAATTCCGTTGTCAAAATCTTTAATTTGAGGTCTTAGCGAAGGATCCATCACGTCGGACATGATGTTGGCCGGAATACTGAATAAGGTAGAAATTTCGCGCATGACAGCTTCATTGTGCAACCCATCAACATTTAACCATGTTGTAGAATCGGAATCGACAAATTTTTTCAATTGCTCTGTCGATTCGATATTCAACTCGCGAACTTCATCGAGTTTTATGTCGAAAACCGTCATGCGTATTTTCTCACCTCGCTTTTCGCCCCGATATTTCAATTCATAAGGCGAAAGTCCGATATATTCTTTTCGTTTGGAATGTGAGTTGGACATATTTTGGGAATTAATAAATGCAAAGATATGTGATTGCGATTATTGTGAAGCCGAAAGTCCATAAAAAAACCGTCTCGAATGGGAGACGGTTCCTTTTATAGAAATAAATGAAAAAATCATCATTCGTTCTCATCCAAAAGGATATGCATAATTTCGCAGGCCGATTTGGTAACAGGACTACCGGGCCCAAAAATGGCTGCTACTCCGGCTTTATAGAGAAAGTCGTAATCCTGGGGTGGAATTACGCCTCCGGCAATAACAATGATGTCGGGACGACCAAGTTTTTTCAGTTCTTCGATCACTTGCGGAATCAAGGTTTTGTGACCGGCAGCAAGCGAAGAAACGCCCAACACATGCACATCGTTTTCAACGGCTTGACGAGCAGCTTCTGCAGGAGTTTGAAACAAAGGTCCCATATCTACATCAAATCCACAATCGGCATAACCGGTTGCAACTACTTTAGCACCACGATCATGACCGTCCTGCCCCATTTTTGCAATCATAATTCGAGGTCTGCGGCCTTCTTTTTTCGCAAATTTGTCGGTGAGAGCACGTGCTTCTTCGAGCAGTGCGTCTGATTTCGATTCTGATGAATACACTCCTGAAATTGTTCTAATTACGGCATTGTATCTGCCAACTACTTTTTCGCAAGCATCCGATATTTCGCCCAATGTAGCGCGAACGCGTGCTGCTTCTATCGAAAGTTCGAGAAGATTTCCTTCACCCGTTTCGACACATTTGGTGATGGCATCGAGTGCTTTTTTCACGGCGTCGTTGTCACGTGAAGCTCTAAGAGCTTTCAAACGTTCAATTTGCTGTTTGCGTACTTCGGTGTTATCCACTTCCAAAATGTCGATAGGCTCTTCGTGATCGAGACGGTAGCGATTGACGCCGATAATAACTTGTGCTCCCGAATCGATACGAGCCTGAGTGCGAGCTGCAGCTTCTTCGATGCGCATTTTGGGAATTCCGGTCTCGATGGCTTTAGCCATACCGCCCAGCTTTTCGATTTCCTGAATCAAATCCCATGCCTTGTGTGCCAGTTCGTGGGTAAGCGTTTCTACGTAGTACGAACCTGCCCATGGATCGATTTCTTTGGTGATGTAGGTTTCTTCCTGAATGTAAATCTGGGTGTTGCGGGCAATACGCGCCGAAAAATCGGTCGGCAATGCTATTGCTTCGTCAAGAGCATTGGTGTGCAGCGATTGGGTGTGTCCCAGAGCGGCAGCCATAGCCTCGATACAGGTACGTCCGACGTTGTTGTAAGGATCCTGCTCGGTGAGCGACCATCCCGATGTTTGGCTGTGAGTGCGCAAAGCCATTGATTTTGGATTTTTGGCACCAAAACTTTTTACAATTTTTGCCCACAACAAGCGAGCTGCTCTCATTTTGGCTATTTCCATGAAATGATTCATGCCGATTGCCCAGAAAAACGACAGACGGGGAGCAAATGCATCGATATCGATGCCGGCATTGATGCCGGCACGCAGATATTCGATGCCGTCGGCCAATGTATACGCCAATTCGATATCGGCCGTAGCACCTGCTTCCTGCATGTGATATCCCGAAATGGAAATGGAATTGAATTTCGGCATCTTTTGTGACGTAAATTCAAAGATATCGGCGATAATTCTCATCGAAAAATCGGGCGGATAAATATAGGTATTGCGCACCATAAACTCCTTGAGAATATCGTTCTGAATGGTTCCGGCCATTTCGTCGAGTTGAGCACCTTGTTCCTGAGCTGCAACGATATAAAAGGCAAGAATTGGAAGAACAGCTCCGTTCATCGTCATCGATACAGACATTTTGTTGAGAGGGATTCCATCGAAAAGCACTTTCATATCTTCGACCGAACAAATGGATACGCCGGCTTTGCCTACATCACCTACCACGCGTTCATTGTCCGCATCGTAACCACGATGTGTAGGGAGGTCGAAGGCAACGGACAATCCTTTTTGTCCCGAAGCCAAATTACGACGGTAAAAGGCATTCGATTCTTCAGCAGTCGAAAATCCGGCATACTGACGAATCGTCCACGGGCGCATAACGTACATCGTAGAATACGGCCCACGTAAAAACGGAGGAATGCCTGCAGCATAGTTGAGGTGCTCCATGCCTTCCAAATCTTCTTTTGTATATACAGGTTTCACCGGAATTTGTTCCGGAGTCAGCCAATCGGCTTTGATCTCATTTTTCTCGGCCCATTCGGCAGCATTCGTTGTCTCAAAGCCGGACGATTTAATGTCGATGTTGTTGAAATTAGGTTTCATAAATTTTATTTTATCTTCCTCAAAAGAGGAGTTTGATGTTATTTCAAAAAATTGTAATTCTGCCCTTTCGCGAGATTAACTCACAATATCGGGAACAGCACGAATACTGAAACATCCCACAAAGCATGCGAAACGATCAGCGTTACCAGATTTTTATTGTATTTATAAAGCAAGCCCCAAAAAATTCCGCATACCAGCGCCGACATGATGAGCATGAAATTGAACGACCAGATATGCACCAACGTGTATATCAAAGCTGTAGCTATCATAGCGGTCCATCCTCCATATTTTGGTTCGAGCGATCGCTGAATGTATCCACGCCAAAAAATTTCTTCGGCAGGACCTACAAGCAGAATGAGCAGTAACCCGAGATAAAGTTCGTTTTCGCCTTCTTTCATTTGATAGATGTTTGCTACCTGACCGGCAGCAAAATCGAACATCAATTTCGAAAGAATATCTCCGATGTAAAAAATGCCATATAATATAACGGCCGAACCTACACCAATGAGAATATCCTTAACAGAAAAAGAAAACTGCCGCTTGAAATTTTCGCCCCAAAAGTAGCTCATCGAAATGAGGACTAAAGCCGAAAACCCCATCGTGATCCAAAAATTGACATGATCTTTCGTCCATGGCGAAAACATGACGAACCACAAAAGAGCAGCAGTAAATGCGGCAAAAATAACTTTTTTCATAATACGGGTGCAATAAAGTTGGCAATGGACAATAATAAACTGAATATCAGCACAAGTTGCGCCGAATTGGCATCCAAATCTTTAATCAGTTCGGGCTTTTCGACCTCTGCCGTCAACATTAGCTTTATATTCTTCTTTTCGATTGGGGCTGAAAGAAAAACGATAAGGGTAAGAGGGTGAAGCATACCAAGAACGACCATTACAATAATGCCTAAATATGCTCCGACAGCCAATACAAGATATTGAATTTTGGATTTTTTTATTCCCATTACCATAGCGCGAGTCTTGATGTTGGCTTTACCGTCATCACGAATGTCGCGCATATTGTTTGAATGAAGAATGTTTACCACCAAAAAGGCAACCGGAATATTAAGGAGCACGGTGTTCCACATCAATTGATCGGTCATCACAAATGCCGTTCCTAACCCGATTAACGGGCCATAAACGATAAAAATGACGAAATCACCTAATGCAGCAAACTTCAATTTATAATAGAAATAAGTGGCTAACGCGCCGATAAATCCAATCCAAAGCAGTTCTACACCCGTTTTGGCAAATAGAAACAATCCAAGTGCTATCCCAATAAAAAGCAATATGATTCCGAAGCGAAGTATGGTTTCGGGACGAAAAACTTCATCAACCAACATACGGCTCGATCCGAAAGATTCCTTACGATCGACGCCATGCCGATAATCAAAATAATCGCTTATCAGATTGCCACTTGCCTGAAAAATTGCCGCTCCCAAAAATGCGAGTACTCCATATACCCAATTTATATTTACCATCAATTCGTTCCGCACGAAAAAAAGGTAAGAAATGGTAATTAATGCGGGCATTGTGGAAGCGGGAAACGACCACGGGCGTGTTGCAACTATCCAATCCTGTATGTTTTTCTTTCCGCTCATGCTTTTATTTTATCCCTAACAAAGCATTAAACATTCTCAATGTTTCGAGTATATTACTGCGAACATTGATGAAATACTCAATACCTTTTGCTTTGAGTTCTTCCATGCATTCGGGAGCTCCGGCCACAACAAAAATTTCTTTTCCGCCTTTGATCAATTCAAAAGCTTCAGGAGCCAGAGCAGCATATTCATCGTCGCTCGAACAAAGAACAACGATATCGGCATTTTTTTCGCGTGCGGCATTAATTCCATCTTGCACTGTGTTAAATCCAAGATTGTCGATAATCTCATAACCGGCACAGCCGAAGAAATTGCTCGAAAATTGTGAGCGTGCCGAGCGCATAGCCAAATTGCCGATGGTGAGCATGAATACTTTCGGGCGTTTGCCGGAGCGTTCGGTTGCCAATCGCAACGTGTCAAAGGGATCGGACAAACGAGTCATGTTAAGTTTCTTAAGCTGAGTATTCTCGCCATTGCTACACCCACATGAATGATCGTCCGACTTCTGCATTTTTTCAGCCATCGATTCCGAAAAATTAGGATATTGATTTGTTCCAAGCAAAATTTCCTTTCGATTGGCCAAAGCTTTTACACGAGTCTGAGCAGAAGTATCAATGGCATCCTGTATTTTGCCCAATTTCAGTGCCTGATAAAAGCCGGTCTCTTCGGTTTCGAGAAAGAGCTTCCACGCTTGTTGAGCAAGTGAAAATGTCAGATTTTCTATGTAATACGAACCGGCAGACGGATCGGTGATTTTATCGAAATGCGATTCCTCTTTAAGCAACAATTGCTGATTTACGGCAATTCGTTCACCAAATTCGGTAGGTGTTTCAAATGCTTCGTCAAACGGACGAACCGTGAGCGAATCTACAGCGCCAATGGTTGCCGACATCGATTCGGTTTGTGTGCGAAGCATATTCACATAAGGATCGTATATCGTTTGATTAAATTTCGAAGTAATAGCGTGTATATTCATTTTAGCAGCACATCGGCAAGTGCCGTCGGGTGCCTTGTTATCGCAATCGTTGGGACATACCGGCTTGTAGGCATTTACGATTTCGGCCCACAACCAGCGTGCTGCACGAAATTTGGCAATTTCCATAAAATAATTGGAACCAACCCCAAATTCAAATTTAATTTTTTTGGCTGTTAAAGTCGGGTTCAATCCTTTCTCTACAAGAGCACTTAATACCTGATTCCCATAAGACAAGGCATAACCCAATTCCTGATAACTATACGCACCGGCATCGTTGAACATGTTTCCGGTAATCGAGATTGCTTTGAATCGAGGCAGTGGAGCAGCGATTTGCACAATTTCGGCAGCCTGTTCCACCCAATCAGGAACGTCCTGACCTTTTTTCAGAATTTTTCTGAAAGGATCAAACTCGATTGATCCAAAACATTTCATTACATCTACATTGCGGGAAAGAATGTAATTTACAACTACTTTTGCCAGTTCAGCCGTTCTGCTGATGCAGGTTTTGAAGTTCAATTCCACTTTGTCAGGCTCAATTCCATCAAGAAGTATTGCAATGTTTTCGATCGAAATCGCATTTTTAGGAATGTGAAATCCAAGCGAAGTGACGCCTCTTTCAAGCAGCTTTAATGCCTTTTGATTGGCTTCGACAAAGTCTTTTACGTCAATTTCGTGACGAACATACCAGATGTTGTTTTTACGCGTGCTTCGCACATAGGGGAATTGGCCCGGCAGATTGTCGAGCCATGAAAAACCTACGATGTTTTCTTCCCGATAAAAGGGATTTACATCAAAACCTTCGTTCGTTCTCCATACCAATTTCTTCTGAAAATCGGCGCCTTTGAGGTCGGCAGTGATTTTCTCCATCCACTCCTGCGTGGAAACGGGAGGAAATTCGGTAAAGAGTTTTTCTCTCTGATTACTCATAATTACTTGTTATTTATTATATTGGGTTTCTATAATAGCTTTTTATCCGCTTCCTGAACGATTTCTTAAGAAAGTGAGTGAAATCATTCTATTTCAGCGCTCAATGCAAGTGCAAAATTACGACAAAATGTTTAGTTAAAAAAACGTTTCGAGAGTTTATTCCAGCCAAAATGAGATTCGAAAATGTGGAACTTTGACAAATCGATTTTCTCATTAAAAAAATCTTATTAGCGAGAAACACATACAAAAAAATAAGATGAATTTTAATCGGTTTTTAAATCTAATGAATTGAGCTCGATGAGAAGTTCTGCTATTCGTTCTATGACGGCTTTTGCATAGCGTTCTCCCTTTTCGGCAGTTGATTTTTTAGGATTTCCGATTCCTGTATCCTGGGTTGTATAACTCCAGTTTCGGGGTGCCCATCCGGTTTTTTTGTTTAGCTCATTAACCGGCCAAAGACGGGCATTGCCTTCACCTGCATTTTCGAGTTTCACCCATTCGGGATGATAATAAAGCATGACGGAAGTTTCTTGTTCGCCGGCATGTTCGTCGGGAAATTCTTCGAAATAATCGGTTGTTGGGATGAAATCGTACCAATTCGCGACAACGATAAAAAAATCGGGATAGACTTTTGCCAAGTCGCGAACTATAGATTTGAAGCTGTTGCCCCCGTGCCCGTTCACGATAACCATTTTGCGAAGACCTTGTACATAAAGCGAATCTATGATATCCGAAAGAATTGCTTTTTGGGTTTCTGTATTGGTATGTATGCAAAACGGCAAATTCCATTGGCCGGGATTTTGCGAGCCGAAATATACCGGAGGCATTACCATATTTTTCGTTCCTGATTTTTCGAAGGCGAGATTTGCACTGTCGACGGCTATTTCGTACGAGAGGATGCAGTCTGTAAGATAGGGTAGGTGAAAATTGTGTGGTTCTATGGCTCCCCAGGGGAGAATTGCTGCATCATATCGATGCGATTTGATTTCGCCCCAATTGCTGTGAGCTACGTCAAGAAAGCTGAGATTCGAATCTCGTTTCATAATTTTTCAATTTATTTATGAGGTCGTTCGGGAATAAAGTCGGGCGACAACAGTCCGTTTGAAATGCAGTAAAACGTAAGTCCCGAAACGGTTTTTATTCCCGTTTTGGCAATGATATTTTTGCGGTGTGTCAACACCGTATTAAGACTTATATTGAGCCGGTCGGCTATTTCTTTATTCAAATAACCGGTAGCTATAAGTTTCAAAACTTCTTCTTCGCGTGGAGTAAGTTTGATTTTCTTTTCCTCCAAATTTTCTTTCGGAGCGTTTGCCGAATGCTTCAAAACATCCAATTCTTTTTCGTTAAGTTCTTTTAGTTTAGGATCGAGAATTTTTGTTTTCAATCGATTATGAATGAATAAATCTTTCTGCAAACTGTTGATCGAAAAAATCACGGCATAACATAAGTTCTGATTGCAAGAGGCAGAAACAAGCCTGATAAGAATATTTTTCAAATCGTTCAACAATTCATGCGGATAATCCACTGTCCGACTCATTTCTTGCTGAAGAAGCAAAGTAAGTTCCGTTTTGAATTGCAAGAATATCTCATGCAACAATTGCAATTCTTTATGATCAGTTCCGCCACTAACGGCAATAAGGGCATTTAGATGTTTCTCGATATTGGGAACAGAATCTCGAATGTAAGATTCGGCGGTATGTTTGAAGTATTCGATTACCGGATGAATCGCGAATGACGAAAGTTTTTTTTCCGGAAAATAGTTTTCGTCGATATACACATTAAATAATGTAACAATAAAATCGGCGTTCAATTGGTTTGCCTCGCAAAGCTCCTGAATCGTTTTGTCGCCTACACCCAAATGAATTCCAAATCGTTGAGCTACGGGAATCAATTCGATATGTTCCGATAAAATATCTGCCAGTATTGCATTTTTGGTAAGTGTCGTCATATTTTTATCGCCGCTATTTTCGGCTAAAAAAGCCTTTTTCGTTTGTATTCTTTGCGAAAATGTTTCAGTGTTTCAATAGGATGAACGAACAGCATACGAGGTCCGGAGAAACGCATTACTTCTTTTATGCGTACTTTCATATCTCGTCTGTAGCAGTGAATGGGGCAAGTATTGCAGGTGGGTTTGTTATCGCCGTAAGGACAATGTTCGAGTCTCGATTGTGCATAGTTTTTTAGTTCTTCACATTCATAACATAACGTGTTTTTATTGCCGTGTTTGGAACGACAATATATGTGGATCATGATAGTTACAACTTTTTTTTCCGACTCGTTCATGCCTATTATGACAGAAGTAAATGTAAAAATGGTTTGTTCGAAATTTTCGCGCAACCCAATTTGAGATTATTTTCTTTGCTCCTATATAAATGAATATGATAGATGACTAAATAACAACAACCCGTTATCTTTTTATGGATACTCGGGTTGTTGATTAATGTGCAGATATCCACAAATCTATTGCTTACCCGATACGCTAACGTTTGAGTCGATTTTCGAAATAAGCCCTTGTAACACATTACCCGGTCCGAATTCAACGAAATGAGTTGCGCCATCGGCAATCATGTTACGAACTGACTGCGTCCATTTGACGGGAGCTGTTAATTGTGCAATCAAATTAGCCTTGATCACGTTAGGATCAGTTTCGCCAATCGTAGAAACATTTTGATAGACAGGACATGCGGGTTTCGAAAACGAAGTAGATTCGATAGCTTCGGCCAATTCTTGACGAGCCGGTTCCATCAGTGGCGAATGAAATGCACCTCCCACTTTAAGAGGCAATGCTCGTTTTGCCCCTGCTTGTTTCAACAATTCGCAAGCCTTTTCAATTCCTTCCAATGATCCTGAAATGACGATTTGACCGGGACAATTATAATTGGCCGGTACAACCACTTCATCAACGGATGCACAGATTTCCTCAACTTTTTCATCGGGAAGTGCAAGGATTGCAGCCATTCCCGAAGGTCTTGCTTCGCAGGCTTTCTGCATTGCCAATGCACGTTTGTAAACCAGTTTTAGTCCATCTTCGAAAGATAGAGCACCAGCTACGACTAATGCCGAAAATTCACCTAATGAATGACCTGCAGTCATGTCGGGTTTGCGGGAATCGTCCGACGTAAGGGCCAAAATAACGGAATGAAGAAAAACGGCCGGTTGGGTTACCTTCGTTTGACGCAGATCTTCTTCTGTTCCGTTGAACATAAGATCTGTAATACGAAATCCTAATATTTCGTTCGCTTTTTCGAACAATTCTTTCGCCTTCGGCGACGATTCATATAGCTCTTTCCCCATACCCACGAATTGGGCGCCTTGGCCGGGAAAAACATAAGCTGTTTTCATTCAAATTTGTTTTAATTGATTTAATCTTACTGACGTGCAAAAGTAATCATTTTTTTATACTTTTGCTGCCAAACTTTCAATAGTTTGTGATCAATATCAACATTTTGAGCCAAATAACAAAAAACAACCATCGATTTAACGGATGGTTGTTTTTCGAGAAATACAAAATATATCCTATCTTACTTCCCATCCAAGCGCGCTTGCCCCTAAAACAGCTGCATCGCTTTCTTTAAGTTCGGAGAAGAGAAGCTTAACTTTGTTTCTGAAAATAGGGAGCAAATTTCTTTCCATGCTCTCGTGAATGGGATCCATGATGAGATCTCCGGCTTTGGATAATCCGCCAAAAAGGATAATTGCTTCAGGACTCGAAAACGCGACAAAATCCGCGAATGCTTCGCCAAGCATTGATCCTGTGTAATGGAAAATTTCCTTTGCCAGTTCGTCTCCGGCATTGGCGGCTTCGGCAACATCTTTTGATGTGATGTCTTCAACAGGAATATTTCGAAGTAATGTTTTTGCATCCGGTCGGATTTCGAGGTATTCGCGTGCAGTGCGCGCAACGCCCGTAGCCGAAGCATAAGCTTCTAAACATCCCGTACGGCCACAACCGCACAAGCGTCCATTGTTTCGGCGCATGATTACATGGCCGAGTTCTCCTGCAAAACCATCATGACCGTAAACAAGTTGTCCGTTCACGACAATTCCGCTTCCAACTCCCGTCCCAAGCGTAATAACAATGAAATCTTTCATTCCGCGTGCGGCACCATAAGTCATTTCGCCAATTGCAGCTGCGTTGGCATCATTTGTTAATGCTACGGGTATGCCTGTACGATCTTCCAACATTTGTGCGAAAGGTATCACTCCTTTCCAGGGGAGGTTTGGCGCAAATTCGATACTTCCGGTAAAATAATTACCGTTTGGTGTGCCTGCTCCGATTCCCTTAATTTGATCTTTGGTAGTTGTTTCAGAAATCAAATCATTGATAAGCTCGGTCAGTTCGTCCAAATAATTTTCAACATTGACGTGTTTTGCGGTTTTGATGCTGCCGCCTTTTAATATTTGTCCTCGCTTGTCTACGATGCCTACTACGGTGTTTGTGCCGCCTACATCGATACCTACTACATAGGGTTTATCCATGATCATTTTTTTTGTTAGAAAGTTATTCAATGAAATTAGTGTTCGCAAATATACTCTTTTTATAAGAAATTATTTGATAAAAACGAAATATTTCGCCAATGGTGAATTTATTTGTTGTTGTTTTGCCGAAAAAATCAGACTCGATATGATTAACGGTAAATTCGCCATCAAGAGTTTTTTCGACCAAAACTGTCGTTGAAAAATGAAATTATTGTATATTTGTCAACTCCAAAAACTAATTCTAAACATATAAGAAATGACGTTTAATATCATTGTGTTGGCCAAACAAGTGCCCGACACCCGAAACGTGGGAAAGGATGCCATGAAGGCCGACGGAACTGTAAATCGAGCTGCTTTGCCCGCAATCTTCAATCCCGAGGATTTAAATGCCTTGGAACAAGCTCTTGAAATTAAAGATCAATATCCCGGATCTAAAATTACCGTTTTGACGATGGGACCCGGACGTGCAGCCGACATTCTGCGCGAAGGTTTGTTTCGGGGTGCTGACGATGGCGTTTTGCTCACCGACCGTGCTTTCGCCGGTGCCGATACGCTGGCCACATCCTATGCGTTGTCGATGGCTATCCGCAAAATCGGGGAATTTGATATTATTATTTCGGGTCGTCAAGCTATTGATGGCGATACGGCTCAAGTAGGTCCTCAGGTGGCCGAAAAGCTCGGGATTCCACAAATCACCTATGCCGAAGAAATTTTGAATATCGGCAATGGAAAAGTTCGCGTGAAAAGACGTCTCGAAAATGGGGTCGAAATTGTTGAAAGTCCACTGCCGGCCGTTGTAACTGTTAATGGTTCGGCACGTGCTTGCAGACCTCGAAATGCCAAATTGCTGCAAAAATACAAACACGCGAAAACCATTACCGAACGTCAGAACGAAAACATCGATTACATCGATATCTACAGCAGTCGTCCCTATCTGAATCTCACCGAATGGAGCGTGGTAGATGTCGATGCCGATGTCAAACAGTGTGGTTTATCGGGTTCGCCTACCAAAGTGAAAAAAATCGAGAATGTAGTTTTTCAGGCAAAAGAAAGCAAACGCCTCACCGACAACGATTACGACCTCGAAGAGCTCGTTAAGGAACTTATCGAAAATCACATGATCGGCTAATGCCTTCTGCGAAGTGGAATTTTCTTACAGTGTGTATGCGTTTTCATTTTGGAGCATCATAATCCGCACTGACTCTGCTTCGTAAATCATTTCTTATTTTTTAAAATAAAAATCGAATTAAAATATGAACAATATCTTTGTATATTTGGAAATTGACGAAGGTGTGGTAGCCGATGTAAGTCTCGAACTGCTCACTAAGGGCCGTTCGCTGGCCAATCAGTTAGGCTGCAAGCTCGAAGCCATTGCTGCAGGCGATAAATTGGACAGCATCGAAAAACAAGTTTTTCCCTATGGCGTTGACGTGTTGCACGTGTTTTATGATTCCCGCCTTTCGCCTTACACAACTTTACCACACACCTCTATTTTGGTAAACCTCTTTAAGCAGGAAAAACCGCAAATTTGCCTGATGGGAGCTACCATCATCGGTCGCGATTTGGGCCCGCGTGTTTCATCAGCACTCGGAAGCGGACTGACTGCCGATTGCACTTCACTTGAAATCGGGAACCACGAAGAAAAGAAACTCGGAAAAGTTTACGAAAATCTTCTTTATCAGATTCGTCCCGCTTTTGGTGGAAATATCGTAGCCTGGATTGTCAATCCCGATCATCGTCCGCAAATGGCAACCGTACGCGAAGGCGTGATGAAAAAGGAAATTTATGACGCCAATTACAAGGGCGAAACTGTAGAACATACGGTGAGCGATTATGTGAAAGATACGGATTTTGTAGTTTCCATTATCGATCGTCATATCGAAAAATCGAAAATCAATATCAAAAATTCGCCAATTATTGTTTCAGGAGGATATGGTGTTGGTTCGAAAGAAAATTTCCAATTGCTCTACGAACTTGCCGATCTGCTCGGAGCCGAAGTCGGCGCTTCGCGTGCTGCAGTAGATGCAGGATTTGCTGAACACGAACGTCAAATCGGACAAACCGGAGTTACCGTTCATCCTAAAGTGTATATCGCATGTGGTATTTCCGGACAGATTCAGCACATTGCCGGAATGCAGGACAGTTCGCTGATCATTTCTATCAATAGCGACCCGAATGCACCTATCAACTCGATTGCCGATTACGTGATTACCGGCGAAATCGAAAAGGTGATTCCGAAAATGATCAAGTATTATAAGAAGAATTCAAAATAAAAATCGTCAAGAATCGAGAAATGGGAAATAAGAAGCGATAAGAGAAGAATGGAGCATTTTTCCCGACTTTCATCTTCTAGTTTTCCGGTTCTTAAAAAAATAATTCAAGCTATGCCAAACTTTTATACCGATACGCCACAATTCAAACATTATCTTCAGCATCCGCTGATGAAGCGAATTGTAGAATTGAGAGAACGCAATTATGCAGATGCCGAAAAATATGATTATGCACCTATGGATTTCGAAGATGCAATGGACAGCTACGACAAAGTACTCGAAGTTGTGGGAGAAATTTGTGGCGAAATTATTGAGCCTAATTCCGAAGAAGTGGATCATACAGGGCCTACTCTTTCAAATGGAAGGGTTACTTATGCTCCTCAAACACAGGAAAATCTCGATGCTCTCAACAAAGCCGAACTGATGGGGATGGGGCTTCCTCGACGTTTCGGGGGACTTAATTTCCCGATGGTGCCCTACATGATGTCGGCAGATATCGTTAGTCGCGCCGATGCAAGTTTTCAGAATATTTGGATGTTGCAGGATTGTGGCGAAACCATTTATGAATTTGCCGATGAATCGCAACGCGAAAAATATTTGTCACGCATCGTCAAGGGACAAACCATGTCGATGGACCTTACCGAGCCAGACGCCGGATCGGATTTGCAGGCTGTGATGCTCAAGGCAACCTATAACGAAGCCGAAAAGCAATGGTATTTGAATGGCGTTAAGCGATTCATCACCAATGGCGATGCCGATATTCATCTGGTGCTTGCCCGTTCTGAAGAAGGCACGAAAGATGCGCGCGGCCTTTCGATGTTTATTTATGACAAAAACAGTGGTGGCGTTACGGTGCGCCGCATCGAAAACAAAATGGGTATCAAGGGCGCGCCTACCTGCGAATTGGTTTTCAAAAATGCCAAAGCTGAATTGGTAGGTACGCGCCGTATGGGACTGATCAAATATGTGATGTCGCTCATGAATGGAGCTCGTTTGGGAATCATGGCTCAGGCGGTAGGAATTTCCGAAGCTGCAACACGCGAGGCATACAATTATGCCATCGAACGTCGCCAATTCGGAAAAGCTATTATCGAATTTCCGGCTGTTTACGAAATGCTTTCCAATATGCGGGCTAAAACCGACGCTTCGCGTTCGATGCTTTACGAAACCTGCCGATTCGTGGATATGTATAAAACACTCGAAGATATTTCGCGTGAACGCAAACTCACGCCCGAAGAAAAAGACGAATTGAAATATTATTCGCGTTTGGCCGATGCATTCACTCCTCTCGGTAAAGGTATGACCAGCGAATATGCCAACCAGAATGCTTACGATTCTATTCAGGTGCATGGTGGTTCGGGCTTTATGAAAGATTACAAATGCGAACGCCTCTATCGCGATGCCCGCATTACCAATATTTACGAAGGAACTACACAATTGCAGGTCGTTGCAGCCATTAGGCACGTTACTACCGGCACCTACTTGCAACGCATTCGCGAATATGAGGCAATGCCTGTATCGCCCGAATTGGAATCCCTCAAACGCACCTTGTCGAAAATGGCGCAAATGTATGAGAAGCTGGTCGAAATCGTAACTTCGCCTAAGGATGAAGAATATCTCGATTTTCATGCACGTCGTTTGGTAGAATGTGCCGGCCATATTATTATGGGACACTTACTCTTGCAGGATGCAAATGCTGATCCCGAAATGTTTCGCAGATCAGCCGAAGTTTATATCCATTACGGACAAACCGAAGTTATCAAAAATTACAATTTCGTTACCAAATCGCGCATCGAGGATATGGCTTACTACAAACCTGATCTGAGCGAAAATGCCTGATCCCGAATAGTTTTTGTAAATTCGGTTTCTACTATTCAATAAGAATAAATCATCATAAGTGGCGGCATAAAAAGTCGTCACTTTTTTTGTCGGCGTATTTTCATTATTTTTGTGGAAAGTTTAGATAAACATTCGGTATGTATTTTCGCGACGTAATAGGATTGCACGATGTGAAACGACAACTTATCGACTCCGTTCATCGGGGATTTGTTCCCCATGCCCGTATGTTCTACGGGCCCGAAGGAGTGGGTAAGCTGCCGCTGGCTATTGCTTATGCCCGCTATCTCAATTGCCAAAATCCCGGAGAAAATGATGCCTGCGGCAAGTGTAGATCCTGCATTCAATTCGATAAGTTTGAACATCCCGATTTGCATTTTGTGTTTCCGGTGGTCAAATCGAAAGTTTCCGACGAGTATTTACCCGAATGGCGAGAATTTCTCTCTCAAAATGTTTATTTCAATCTCAACAAATGGCTCAACTTTATTGATGCGCAGAATGCGCAGGGAATGATTTACGCCAAAGAGAGCGACGAAATTATTCGTAAACTCAATCTGAAAGTGTATGAGGCAAAATACAAAATCATGATTGTGTGGTTGCCCGAAAAAATGCACGAAGCCTGTGCCAACAAATTGTTGAAGATGATCGAAGAGCCACCCGGAAACACCGTTTTTCTGCTGGTTTCTGAGGATTTGGAAAATGTGCTGCCAACCATTCAGTCGCGTTGTCAACCGATTCACATTCGGGCTATCGAACACGATGAAATGCTCCAAGCTATTCGTCAACATTATTCTATTTCGCCCGAAGAGGCCTTTTCTGTAGCACATATTGCCAATGGCAGTTTTTCGAAAGCTGTCGAAATTATTGAATCCTCGGACGAAACAAAAAGGTTTTTCGAATTGTTTGTTTCAATGATGCGTGCTTCTGTGTCGCGAAACATCAAAAACGTGAAGACGGTTGCCAACGAAATTGCCGGAATCGGTCGTGAAATGCAGAAGAGTTTTTTGCAATACTGCCTGCGCATGTTCCGCGAATATTTTATCAATAATTTCAATGAACCGCAGATGGTTTATCTCAATAGCGACGAAGCGGAGTTTGGTGTACGTTTTTCTCCTTTTGTCAACGAAAGAAACGTGGAAGCTCTCAACGATGAGTTTTCGCTTGCCTATCGGCAAATAGAGCAAAACGGCAACGCAAGAATTATTTTTCTCGATCTTTGTCTTAAGGTTACCGTTTTGCTTTTAAAATAATTTCATACCTTGCAACGGTTTATCGAAACTCTTTTTTCAACCTTTTCCCGATAGCGGGAAACTCAATATAAATTTTTCAAATTATGGACAACGAATTCAATTCTTATGATTTTTCGGACGTTGTGCCCGAAAAGGAAACTACGATACGCAACACTAAGTGTTGTCACGGATGCACCCGACATGCCAATAAACTTCATACCTACGACTGGTTGCACGATTTTCCCGAAATGCAGGCAGCTACCGATATGGTTGAAGTTCAGTTTAAAAATACGCGCAAAGGTTATTATCTCAATAGCAACAAACTCGATCTTCACCAAGGCGATATAGTTGCAGTAGAGGCTTTTCCCGGGCACGATATCGGAACAGTTACGTTGACCGGTAAACTTGTGGAATTGCAAATGAAGAAAAACAATTATCGCGAGGATGTCAATGGCGGTGTGAAGCGAGTGTATCGAATTGCTCGGCACAGCGATATAGAAAAATATGAGCAGGCAAAAGCCAAGGAGCATTCCACGATGATTCGTTCGCGTCAGATAGCCGAAGAGTATGGCTTGCAAATGAAAATTGGCGATGTGGAATATCAGGGTGATGGCAGCAAAGCTATTTTTTATTATATTGCCGATGAGCGAGTCGATTTTCGCCAACTTATCAAGGCGCTGGCTGCCGAGTTCAAGGTCAAGATCGAAATGAAACAGATCGGTGCACGACAAGAAGCCGGTCGAATTGGCGGAATCGGACCATGTGGTCGCGAGTTGTGTTGCAGTGGATGGATGTCCAATTTTGTTTCGGTTTCAACCTCTGCTGCTCGTTATCAGGATATTTCTATCAATCCCCAAAAGCTTGCGGGACAATGTGGCAAACTCAAGTGTTGCCTCAATTATGAAGTGGATGCGTACGTCGAAGCACAAAAAGGTTTGCCGTCGCGGGAAATTGTGCTTCAAGCACAAGATGGGGATTATTATCATTTCAAAACCGATGTTTTTTCGGGTATGATCACATATTCGTCCGACAGACATAATGCTTCCAATCTGGTTACGATTCCAAAGGAACGTGTATTTGAGATCATTGCAATGAATAAGAAGGGTAAAAAGCCCTTAAAGTTGGAAAGCGATTCTCCGGATACACAATCCAAACAATCTTCTTTCACGAACGATCTTCTGGCAGATCAAAGCATTACTCGCTTCGATAGAGAGACCGGACGGAAGCCGGTCAAACGGAAAAAGCGTAACAAAAGGGATAATTCTCTTTCTTCGGAGAGTCAGAATGGGCAAGATTCTTCACCCGATGAGAAATAGTTTTTTGTCGTTATTGATAATATTTTTAATCGTTCTGTTGGCCGGTTGTGGTCAACAGAACGATATTTTTCGGTATCATCATATTCCAAACGGACGCTGGTCGAGCGATCAGACATTGGTCTTTATTTTCGATAGTATTTCCGACAAGGGGGATGCTTATCGAGTGGACATTGAGTTGTCCTTTTCCGATTTTTATCCTTATCGGAATCTGTATCTTACCGTCGGACGTAATCTCAATGATTCGGTCATGCATATCGATACATTGCAGTTTGCATTGGCTGAGGCCAACGGAAAATGGCTCGGAAGCAGTGCCGGAAGGCTTCATCAAATCACCTTGCCTTATTTGCAGCATGTTCGTTTCGATTTGGGGAAAACTGTTCGTTTTACCATTCAGCAGGCTATGACCGACAATCCATTGAAAGGGATCGAAAAGGTTGGCATCCGAATTTCCGGCGAATGATTGCAGTTTCCCGCTATTTTCCCCAACGTACAACTATCTTCAAAATCTGATGTTCGCACCTCCCGATAGCCAAAATCCGGCTTGCGGAATATTGCCTAAATCGATGTATTTCTTATCGAAAATATTGTTGGCATCCACAAAAAAATTCATTTTCTTCCATTGATAGGCTATTTTTGCATCGAGCACCGAAAATGGTTTGAAATGTACCGTTTCGGCCGGTTTCAAATCTACGTATCGCACATAGGTGCCGACGCGGTCTTGCCAACGAAAATTCCACGAAAGGGACAAATTCTTCACGATTTCGTGTTGTAAACTTGCCGTGAATTTGTTTCTCAGATAGTTTAACGCATAATTAGAGATCAGTTCGTCTTTCAGCAAATTTTGACGGATATGCATATATCCGATCGAGAATGTTTGCAATGGTTGTGGTGAACCGAGCCATTCGGCCAAATTCAAGTTCACTGATGCTTCGAATCCCGTTTTGTCGAGTTTCGTATGATTGCGCGATTCCCACAATGCATCCGGCGATGTTTTCACCCAATCGATCAGGTTGCGGCCGCGCATGTAAAATGCGGCCAAATCTGTTCTGAATATATTTTTTCGGTAATGCAGGCCTACTTCGAATGCCTCCGATCGTTCGGCTTCGAGGTCGGTATTCCCGATGTGTGTTTGGGTAGTGTAATAGAGTTCGGTGAAAGTTGGCATGCGAGTGGCAATGTTCCACGAAGCATAGAGTCGGAGTTCGCTTATTGGCCTGAAAGAGGCGTTGATAGCCGGATAAAACGAGAATTGATCGGGTAGGGCAGTGTTGTGGTTCAGCAGTCCTCCCACCGATAGGGTGTAGCGATCGAAAACAAAGTGATGTTCGGCAAAAAAACTGATATTCGTGCGGTTATCCGAATGAGTATACTTGTCGATAGTGTCGCTCATGGCTTTTCCCAGCACATTGCTTAAAATACCTTCGTTGCGCATTTCTGCTCCAAAACTTGTGATTCCCAGCCTTGAGGCATACTGCATATTGAGATTGGCGCCAAAAACATCGCTTCGATGATAGTTGTGCCCTTTATATGATGCAGGAATGTTTGGGGTTCCGTCTCTGAAGAGTTGAAACGTGTCGTAGTGTCGACTCCAGTATATTTGTGGCATTAGCTTCAACTTGCCCGTCGATTCTCCTTTCACCGAAAAGAAAATGCCTTTCGTATCGTCGAACTGATGAGGATATGTTGCCGAATAAAAGGTATTGGCTCCATATTTTTTATCGTTGAATCCGGCTTGAATGTCGATAGCTGCATCGTTTGTTCTGAATTGACTTTGCCAAAGTACATTGACAATTTTGTAGTCGCTGTTGTCCATATATCCGTCAGAACGCTGATAACCGGCCGAAATAGTGTTCAACCAGGGTTGTGATTTTACGGCCAATCGTGCTTCAGCTTCGGCCAGTGCGTGCATACCGACACCTGCTTCTATAAAAGCGTTGGAATGCGCATCTTTTTTGGTTATGATATTGATGCCGCCGGCAAAGGCGCTTGCACCATACACGAGCGATGAAGGTCCCTGCACGATTTCGATATGATCGATGTCCGAAAGATTGATGGGAATGTCGAAACTGTAGTGTCCGGTTTGTGGATTTGAAAGGTTAACGCCGTTTAGCAGAATGGCTACCTGATCGAAAGTGCCACCTCTAAGCGAAATGTCGGCTTGCACGCCATGCGGACCTCGTTGCTGAACATCTACGCCGGCAATATGTGTCAGCAAGTCCTGAATACTGCGAATGGGCGCTCGCTCAATATCAGCGGAAGTAATCAGAGTTACCTGCTTTGATGCCAGATTGAGCGGCAAATCGGCTTTCGTGGCAGTAACCACAATTTCATCGAGTTCCACCTCTTGAAGTGTGTCAGGGGTGATTTGTAATTCCGATTTTTCTTTTGGGTTCACCGAGGCAGCGTGGGCGCTTGCCAAAGCACATCCCGATAAAACCCCGATCGTTACGGCTTTACCTAAACTGTTGAAAACACTGAATTTTTTGCGTGCAAATCGTTTGAAACGAAATGCCATGCCTGATGATTTAATACTTTTTCTCATAACTTCTTCAATTAAAAACATGTGAGTAAAATTTACAGATTATCAATAATCGATTTCTTATTATCAAATATCTTCGTGTTCTGAATGATAGCACACCGATGACACTGATTATACGGGCTAACACCGATAAATCCGTTCTTATCTGTAACATCCGTGTAATTCGTGTTCTATTCAATAGTACACCGATAACGCTGATTTGTACGGATTAACGCCGATAAATCCGTTCCCATCTGTAACATCCGTGTATTTCGTGTTCTATATAATTTATCTATATCATCGATGTTACATACTTTTCCTATCATTCGTAAATATTTTCCTTTTAAATTCCGGCCTTTTCCCAAAGTTCAACAATAAGCCTATTTCCTTATCGGTTGCCTTCAAATAATTGATAAGTTGCAGCTCATGCTCTTCAATCAAACACTCGGCAGCCTTTAGTTCTATAATAATAGTATCTTCAACAATGATATCGGCAAAATATTCACCTACAACACTTTCTGAGTAATATACGCTGATCGGCCGTTGTTTTTCGGCATATATTCTTTGTTTATAAAGTTCGACTATCATCGCATTTTCATATACTTTTTCAAGAAACCCAAAACCAAGTGTATTATAAACGGTATAAAAACAACCCAGTATTTTGTTTGTAAGTTCTTTATGTAATATTTCGTTCATAATTTATTATTTCCATATTCTGCCAATAACATTTGTCTCCGTGTTTTGAATAATAGCACACCGATAACCCTGATTATACGGATTAACGCCGGTAAATCCCTTCTCATCTGTAACATCCGTGTAATTCGTGTTCTATCCAATAACACACTGATAACCGCTGATTTGTACGGATTAACGCCGATAAAATGTGTTCTTATCTGTTCTATCTGTGTTCCCTTCGCAAACTTTTCCTCTTCCAATTCACATAATCAAATTCCTTGTGTTGATAAATTTCGCCAAAGTTACTTCAGCCATTCAAAAAAATATTAACTGAGAGCCGTAAAATTTCGTCAAACTTGACGAAAAAACTTTTTATTCGGTTAAATAATTCATAATGGCTCGCGAGTTTTTCCCGCACTCGTCTGACAAAAAGAATGATTGTCTCTCTATTTTCCCTGTTTTTACCTCCGACTCTCCTCCCACTCAATCATTACCTTCAATTATAGAAGTCGGTGCTTTCAACAGAAATTGACGGTTCGAGATAATTTTCACATTTTTCGTATCCTTACCCCTCTGACAAAATGGCATTCACCTTTCTCGAGAATCAGATGAGCTCTGAATCGGGTAGGGAGGATATTTTCTTCGAGGTTTGGGCGATTTATTTCGTCCCAAACTTCGTTGGCAAATTTTACCAATTCTTCCTCAGAGTAATCCGCATAACGGTGAAAATATGACTCCGGATCTTGAAAAGCCGTCTGCTGAAGTTTCTTGAACCGATCGATATACCATTGACGTAAATCTTTTTCACTTGCATCCACATATATCGAAAAATCGAAAAAATCGGAAACGAATACTCTTCGTCGTGGTTTCTTATTCATCGGAACTTGCAACACGTTAATACCTTCAACAATCAGAATATCCGGCTTTTGAATGATTTGCACTTTGTTAGGAATCACATCGTAGTACAGGTGCGAATATACGGGCACTTCCAATTCATCACGTCCCGATTTTACGCTCGCCAGAAACGATAGAAGGCTCTTGGCATCGTAGCTTTCGGGAAAACCTTTTTTGTTAAAAATACCTCGTCGTTCGAGTTCGGCATTCGAAAATAGAAAACCATCGGTTGTTATCAATTCAACTTTCGGGTTTCCCGGTGTCATCGACAACAATTTTTGGAGCACGCGTGCCGTAGTACTTTTGCCTGCAGCTACGCTCCCTGCAATTCCGATGATATAAGGAATTTTCAGACTATTGTCTTTGAAAAACTGATCGCGTTCGTTGTGAAGGTTTTGGTAGTGTGTAAGATGAATTTGCAACAGACGCACCATTGGCATATAAATTTCTTCGATTTCTTCGATCGTTAATGGTTCATTGAGTGCCTGCAATTGTGTGAGGTCGATTCCCGTAACCGGGAACATGGGATGTTCTTCGAGTTTGCTCCATGCTTCACGCGTAAAACTTCGAAATGGCGAATAGGTAACCTCGTAGGTTTTGTTCATTGGTTTCTCGTTTTGTGGCGTAAAGTTACGGAAAAAGGAATTTACACAAAAAAACCGATAAGCATTTTTTAGCTCATCGGTTTACTCGAATAGTATAGGTGCGTAGTTGTCTCTCTTACATTAAATCGATACTTCGTTTGATGAAGTCGCTCAGAGCTTCGCCCTTCAGCATTCCGTTCGAAAGAAGCGCCAAGTCTATCATCTGTTTCAATTTTTTATTTTCCGAAGCATACGCTTTCATGTCGTCTTTTTCCCTGTTTTCAACTTCGTTTATCACTTGTTTGATGAGTGGGTGATTTACATTCAGTACAACCTGAAACATGTTGGGCATTTCGCCATAAAAAGCCATTCCCGGCTGCATAGCCGACATTTCTTTCATCCGTCGCGAAAATTCGTTTTGGGTGATTTGTACCGGCTTGTCATTTTCGCTTAATGCCTTGAAATCGACATCGAATTCAGCTTTTGTAACTGTTGGCAGTAACGATTTTACGGCTTCCGTCATATTTTCTTTTTGCTTGTCGGTCAACTCTACGTTTGCCACATCCTCCTTTTGAATGAGATGATCAATCGTATCGCTATCCACTCTCACGAAGCGGGTTTTTCCGAATTTTTGCTCGATCATTCCCATCCAGTGGATATCGAGTTGCCCATCCATAATCAATACGTCGTAGCCCTTGCTTTTAGCTGCATCGATGTGAGCATACTGATCGTCCTTGCTATTGGCATAAAGATAAACCAATGTCCCGTTTTTGTCAGTTTGTGCCTCTTCGATGAGGGTTTTATATTCATCGAGGGTGAAATATTTATCGTCGATATTTTTTACAAGACAGAAATTCACTGCTTTCTCGTAGAATTTGTCTTCGGTCAGCATTCCGTATTGTACGAAAAGCTTCAGGCTATCCCATTTCTGTTCGTATTGTGGTCGGTCTTTCTTAAACAGTTCTTCGAGTTTATCGGCTACTTTTTTGGTGATGTGATTCGATATTTTCTTGACGTTGCTATCGCTTTGCAGGTACGAGCGTGATACGTTCAGCGGAATATCCGGAGAATCGATTACGCCGTGAAGCAAGGTCAAAAACTCGGGTACGATGCCTTCCACCGAATCGGTTACGAATACCTGATTGCAATAGAGTTGTATTTTATTTTTTTGCAGGTCGAGGTTACTCTTTATGCGCGGGAAATAAAGAATTCCGGTGAGATGAAACGGATAATCTACATTGAGGTGGATCCAGAACAAGGGTTCATCCATGCTCATCGGATAAAGTTCGCGATAAAATTTCAAATAATCTTCGTCTTTCAGCCCTGTCGGTTTTTGTTTCCATAAAGGATTGGTATCGTTGATGACATTATCCTCATCCGTATCGACATATTTCCCGTCTTTCCATTCTTGTTTTTTCCCGAAAACAATGGGCACGGGCAAAAATTTACAGTATTTGTTGAGCAAATATTCAATTTTTTCTTTTTCGAGAAAGTCTTTGTTTTCGGAATCGATGTACATAACAATATCTGTTCCGCGATCGGTTTTGTCTGCCGCCTCAATTTTGTATTCGGGAGTGCCCTCACTGGTCCATTTTACGGCTTGCTCGCCCTCTTTGTATGATTTTGTAATAACTTCTACCTTTTTGGAAACCATGAAAGTAGAATAAAATCCCAGTCCGAAATGGCCTATAATGGCATTGGCATCCGATTTATATTTATCGAGAAATTCATTTGCCGACGATAAGGCAATTTGGTTGATATATTGATCTACTTCATCGGCTGTCATGCCGATTCCGCGATCGGAAACGGTGATGGTTTTTGCCTTTTTGTCCACCGAAACACGTATGGAAAGATCGCCTAACTCGCCCTTGAATTCACCTTTGTCAGCCAATGTTTTGAGCTTTTGAGTAGCATCTACGGCATTTGAAATCACTTCACGCAAAAATATTTCGTGATCACTGTAAAGAAATTTTTTGATGATGGGGAAAATATTTTCTGTAGTTACCCCGATTTGGCCTTCTTTTATCATAGTTGAAATGTTTTTTGTTTCTGTGTTAAGCTTTTGCAAATAGTGTGCCATTCGGTTTTTCTAATTCTTCTTAATCTCGAATTAAATCTATTTGGGTATTTATTGAAGCTCAATCGGTTAACTTAGTTTGTTAAATTCGATTTTTTGTAGTGTATTTTCTGTATCTATAATTTAGATCCAATTTAAATTACAAAGATATTTAAAGGTATTTGAATAATTTATCTGCTATAATTATATTATAAATAAAATCAATCGTTAATAAAGGGCGATTCTTACGCTTAATTATATATTTAAATATCAGAATATCAGGAATAAATAAACCGTTAAATTTTTATTAACACTATTTAGGCGTTTTAAGATAAAAAACAGTTGGAATATTCGGAAATATATATATATCTTTGTTGAGGATGAAAGAAAAATGAACAGGGAAAAATCATTTTTTCTTGATTCAATAACACAAAAAAATATGTCTTATGAAAGCAAATGATTCCTTCGAAAACAAGCTTCTTGGATTACAGGACAACATGCTTAATTTTGCCTTAACTTTAACTGCGAATCGCGAAGAAGCAAAAGATTTGATGCAGGAAACTACACTTCGTGTATTGGACAATAAGGAAAAGTATTACGAAAACGTGAATTTTAAAGGATGGGTTTTCACCATCATGCACAACATTTTCGTAAACAACTATCGAAAAGTAGTGAGAAGCCAAACCATTATCGACAAATCGGAAAATTTATATCATCTCAACTTGCCTCAGGATTCGGGCTTTGATACTCCTGATGGAGCTTACACTATCAAAGAAATAAACAAAGCGATTAACAGTTTCACGGATGAGTATAAGATTCCATTTTCGATGCACGTTGCAGGCTACAAATATGAAGAGATAGCCCAGCATCTTGGCCTTCCCATCGGAACTGTCAAAAGTCGAATCTTTTTTGCACGCAAACGTTTACAGGAAATTCTGAAAGATTTTCGTTACTACAAAGAAATTTAAAACGTAATATCTCGCGTGATGACTGAAAGCGTCAATTTGGCGCTTTCTTTTTTTGCTCCTTTTTGTCCAAAATTCGTTTATAAACCCCACTTCTAATCGGCTAATAATAATGAAAAAGACACAAAAATTTTCCCCGTTGTCGGCAAAGTTTTTAGTTAAATTCAATTTTTTTGTTTGATTATTTATTTAGATCAATATCTTTGCGAAATATATCATTTTCACACTCGTTTTTTTATGGGCATAGATTTTTTCAAGCGCACGAGCTACCAAATCTCGAAACTGATAACTCGAAAGTATAGCACTTCATTTTCTTTGTCCGTTTCATTGCTCGACAACGCCGAACGCGATGCTATTTATGGCATTTATGGTTTTGTGAGGCTTGCCGATGAAATTGTCGATACCTTCGATGCTTCTTTCGATCGTAAATATCTTTTGGATAAACTGAGGGAAGATGCTCAATATGCCATTCTACATGGAATCAGCGCCAATCCGATCATTTTGTCGTTTGCCGATACGGTCAATAAATACAAAATCGATTGGTCATACATTGATGCTTTTTTGCGAAGCATGGATTATGATTTAGTAAAAACGGACTACAGTACTCGGGAAGAATTGACAGACTATATTTATGGTTCGGCCGAAGTTGTGGGTTTGATGTGTTTGAAAGTTTTTTGCAAAGGGGATGAAACTTTGTATGATCAACTTTTCAAGTACGCCAGAAGTTTGGGGTCGGCTTTTCAGAAAGTTAATTTTTTGCGAGACATTAGCTCCGATACCAACGAGTTGGGTAGGATTTATTTTCCGGAACTCACGCAATCACATTTGAACGAAGAAGTTAAATCTATCCTCATTCGTTCCATCGAGCAAGATTTTGCTCATGCCAAAATTGGGATCGACCGATTGCCCGGAAATGCAAAAATTGCCGTATTGCTGGCATATCGTTATTACCTGAGTTTGCTCGAAAAACTGAAAAAAACACCTGCCGATCAGATTTTGCATCGGCGTATTCGCATATCGGATACAAAAAAAATGCTTATTCTTTCGAAAGTTATTATTTCTAACAAATTAAAAATTGCATGATAATCAATCCTGGCGACTTGGTTGTTCTGGTTGACGAAAACGACAATGAAATTGGCTTGATGGAAAAACTTCAAGCTCATACTGTCCCGGCTTTGCATCGGGCTGTTTCGGTATTTATTTTCAATTCGAGAAAACAAATGCTTCTTCAGCGCCGAGCCGAAAGCAAATATCATTCTGCGAGCTTGTGGACCAATACTGCCTGCACGCATCCTTATCCGGGTGAATCCAATTCTGTAGCTGCTGCTCGACGATTGAAACAGGAGATGGGGCTCGAAACCGAATTGAGGGAGATATTCCGTTTTATATATCGGGCCGAAGTGGGGAAGGGGCTGATTGAATATGAATACGATCATGTTTTTATCGGATTTTCCGACGAGTTACCCAAACCTAATCTCGATGAGGTATGTGAATATGAATATATCGATCTTGCGGATTTGAAAGAAAGATTGCAGAACGATCCCAACCGGTTTACCGTGTGGTTTCGCAAAATAATGGATGAGTTCTCGACTCATTTTCCGGAAACTGCAGAAATTAAATCGGCCATTTAATCGTCTTACCTTCATATTTCGAATTTATGGAATGGAACATCTTCCCCAAAAATAAAATTCCTCCTGGAGAAGTTAAGCGATTCGTTTTACTGTTTTACGCCATTGGCTTAATTGGTTTTATTCTGCCTTTCTCGCGAGAGATTTTCTCGGCCATTACGCCATTTGCGATGTTGTTGGGGATTTATCTTCTCGCCGTTTATCATACCGATTATAATCGCAAAGCGATGATTGCATTTTCAATCATTTTTTTGCTGGGATTTTCGGTTGAGGCCATTGGCGTGAATACGGGAGCAGTTTTTGGAAGTTACACATACTTAAGTGCAATGGGAATAAAAGTATGGGGTACTCCGCTCATTATCGGACTCAATTGGCTCTTCCTGAGTTATACAGCTACTTCCATCCTCGATGAAGCCAAATTGCCCGCTTGGACGGTGTATTTTTTAGCTCCTTTGCTGATGGTCGCTTATGATTTTTTTCTCGAAAAATCGGCTCCGGTGCTTGATATGTGGTATTGGGACGGTGATACGGTTCCTTTTCGAAATTATGTGGCATGGTATCTGATCGGTTTTTTGTGCGTTGCGATTTTGAAGATGTTTGGAGTTAATACGCAAAATATCCTGTCCAAATTATTGTATTTTGTCCAATTTCTATTTTTTGTGCTTTTGTCGATAATTGTTTGAGAGAAATATGCTCGAAGCAAAACATCATTTCTTTTTCTATCCATTTTTTCAACATTATTCAAGCTGGAAGATTGGACGAAATTTTCACGAAGTGAAAGTGATCGGGGCATTTGATGATCAACAACTTCCGATTTTGCTTCTGGCAAACCATGTGAGTTGGTGGGATGGCTTTTGGATCATGAATCTCGATGTAAAGTTGCTGAAGCGGAAATTTCATTTCATGATGCTCGAAGAGCAATTGCGCAAACATTGGTATTTTAGACTGAGTGGGGGATATTCGGTGCGAAAGAATTCGAAGAGTGTTATCGAGTCTTTGCAATATACAGCCGATTTGCTTCAAGATTCGCAGCATATGGTCTTAATGTTTCCGCAAGGGAAAATAACCTCTCTCTATCAATATTCTGTTGATTTTGAGAAAGGACTCGAACGTGTGTTGCAAAAATGCAAAAATCCGATACAGATCGTTTTTTTGGTCAATCTGACCGAATATTTTGTGAACCCTAAACCCACGTTGTTTATGCACATTCAATCGTATGAAGGAGAGAACGATTTTACAGCTGTTCAAACAGCGTACAACGCCTTCTATCATTCGGTTTTGATGTATCACCAACAAATTTACTACTGATGAAATTTATAGCTTGTTTTGTGATTTTGGTTACGTTTATTCAATTCGTAAACTCGCTGATAAATGCCTTTTTGCCCGAAAAACTGCGGCCGTCGGGCAAAAAAAGTTTTTCGTACAACGAGATGGTTTCAATCCTGATTCCTGCTCGCAACGAAGAGGCTCATATCGGAAATTTGCTCGGCGATATCGAGAGACTGACTTATAAAAATGTGGAAGTTGTTGTTTACGATGACGAATCAACCGACAGAACGGCAGAAATCGTAAACGATTTTGCACTGCACAATCAACACATTCGACTTGTAAGTTCGGAAAAATTGCCGGAGGGATGGCTCGGTAAAAATCATGCTTGTCACGTATTGGCATCGCATGCTAAGGGTGATTACTTTCTGTTTGTGGATGCCGATGTGCGGCTTAAAAATTCGGTAATCGAAGATTCTATCAACTTTGCCGGCGAATATCAGACCGCATTGCTCTCGGTTTTCCCTAAGCAAATTATGATTACATCCGGCGAAAAAAAGAGTGTTCCGATCATGAATTATATTTTGCTGACTTTACTTCCGTTGGTTTTTGTCCGCAAATCGCCTTTTTCGTCTCATTCGGCCGCAAATGGTCAATTCATGTTTTTTCGTTCTTCGGTTTATCGGAAATACGATTTGCATCGGGTATTCGGAAATTCACCTGTGGAAGATATTGCCATTTCGCGTTATCTGAAAAGAAAACGGGAAAGAATTGCATGTTTGGTTGGAGATGAAAGAGTGCAATGTCGCATGTACGGCAGTTATGAAGAAGCATTAAACGGCTTTTCGAAAAATGTACGGATGTTTTTTGGCAATTCCGCGTTTTTGGCATTTATTTTCTGGTTTGTAACTACGCTCGGTTTTATACCGGTGGTGGTCTCGCATTTCAACTTCGTTGTCATCGTTTTATATTTTATCATTTATTTTGCAACCAAAGTGTTGGTTTCGTTCGTCAGCCGTCAAAATGTTGTCGATAATCTGAAATATATGTTGATGCAGCATCTGTTTTTAATTCAGGTAATTATAAAATCTGTTTCTTCATCACATTCTAAAAATCTTTTATGGAAAGGTCGAAAAATTTATTTCTAATTCTTGTGTGTATAGCTTTCAGTTTTCATTCTAAAGCTCAAAACAATCCTCAAATTTATCAGGCATTTATTACCGGAAATATGAATTTGTGGAAAGCTACACTTGACAAGTTGGAAGCTGCTCCGCAAAAATCGGATAAAGAACGTCTCGATTTGATCAATTATTATTATGGATACATTGGCTGGAGTTTAGGTCAGAAAGGAAACAAGAAAGATGTGCAAAAGTTGATGAAAACTATGGAGAATCATCTTGAGACTTTAGAAAAGAAAAATTATGCTCCGTCGATGGTTTATTTTTATAAATCGGCATTAATCGGTTTCGAAATCGGCTTGCACAACTACAAAGCGCCTCTCATCGGCAAAAAAAGTTTGGATTTTGCCGATCAAGCGGTAAAAAAAGATCCTCAAAATCCGTTTGCCTTTTTGCAATTGGGGAATATCAATTACTATACGCCGCCTATTGCGGGGGGCTCAAAGCAGAAAGCATTGGAGAAATATTTACAGGCGCTTGCACTGGCAGAAGCAGGAAAATGGCAGATCAGGCAAAATTGGAATTATCTGAATCTTTTAGCAACGCTTGTCAACGCTTATTACGAGATGAAAGAATATCAAAAAGCAGCGGCGTTTTGCCAAAAAGCACTCGAAGCCGAGCCTGAATTTGAATGGGTGAGAAATACGCTATATCCACAGACTTTAAAAAAAATCAATTCATAATTTATGAAGAATACGAAAAAAGTATTGATTGTCGGAACCGGCATGGGCGGTTTGTCCACCGGATTGCGATTGGCATCAAGAGGTTTCGACGTTACTTTCGTCGAAAAATATCGTCAAGCCGGCGGGCGATTGAATCAAATCAAACAGAATGGTTTTACATTCGATACAGGCCCGAGTTTTTTCACCATGCCGTATGAATTTGAAGAACTTGTAGCGGATTCCGGAATTAAAATGCCATTCGCTTTCACCGAACTCAATCCGTTATACACAGTTAATTTTAATGGAAGTGATCGAAATTTTTTGCTGTATAAAGATTTACAGAAACTCACCGAGCAGTTTTCTGATATTGAGCCCGATTTTCAACAGAAATTCACTGCTTATCTCAATAAAAGCGAGGCATTGTATAACGATACGGTGGATATCGTTATTAAGCGCAATTTTGATAATATCCCGCAGTATCTGCGATCGCTCATGCAGGTGAACCCCAAGCATATCGATGTACTCTTTCGAAGTTTTTGGCAACAAGTCGGACGTTATTTCGATGCAAAGGAGACCCGTCAGATTATTTCGCTCATCGCGTTTTTTCTCGGTCGTACCCCGTTCGACACCAATGCCGTTTACACGTTGTTATCTTATATCGAATTCAAACACAAGGGATATTATAACGTTGAAGGTGGCATGTACACGATTGTTTCGAGTTTGTTGTCGGAGCTCGAAAAAATGAATGTGAAGTTTCACTACAATACCGAAATAGTTGATTTTGAAGCTCGCGAAGGTCAATTGATTTCGTTGATCGACAAAGATGAGAAGAAATGGAATGCAGATATTTTTGTAATTAATTCCGACGCAGCTTATTTCAGAGGAAAAGTGCTGAAAAGAAATAAGTTTTCGGATGAGAAATTGCAAAAAATGAATTGGACAATGGGTTATCTGACATTTTATTTGGGTGTCGATACGAAATTACCGCAAGTGGACCATCATAATTATTTTTTAGGAAATAATTATGAAGAGTATGCCAAAAATGTGATGCAAAATCCCGGAACGCTCGAGAAACCATATTATTATGTAAATGTAGTTTCGAAATACAATCCCGATTGTGCTCCTGTGGGTAATGAAGCCCTGTTTTTTGTGTGTCCTGTACCGAATCTTTTGTACAAAACCGATTGGGTGGACAAAGAGGATATTATTGACAGTATCGTTGCCGATTTTTCAAAAAGAATACATCAGGATATTTCGAAAAACATTGTTTTCAGAAAAAGTTTTACACCGGAAGATTGGCAAGATCGTTTTAATCTATATAAGGGTGCCGGGCTGGGATTGTCGCATGCCATGAACCAGATTGGAGCTTTTCGACCGAAAAATGCCGATGAAGAATTTGACAACACGTTTTACGTGGGCGCATCTACAGTGCCGGGTGCAGGACTGCCGATGGCCATCATCAGTTCGAAGCTCGCAGTGGAACGCATCTTGAAAGCTGCAAACGAATAGTGATTTGCCCGAAAGTTGTTGGTTATAATTTGAGAACTATCAAAAGAAAAGAAGGAAAAGACTTCGAAATCTTTTCCCTCAGCTTTTTGTCATCAATTATTTCAAGTCGTATTATTATTTCACGGACAAATCGACCGGATTTTTCACTTTTTCCTTCAAAAGAGCAAATTCGAGAACTTCACGTACATCATTCACATAATGAAACTTCAGTCCTTTCAGGTACGAAGGCTTGATTTCTTCGATATCCTTTCGGTTTTCTTCACTCAGAATAATGTCTTTGATACCTGCACGCTTTGCAGCCAGTATTTTTTCGCGAATTCCTCCAACGGGAAGCACTTTGCCGCGAAGCGTAATTTCGCCCGTCATTGCCAGGTTGGCTCGTACTTTTCGTTGCGTATAAACCGATGCCAGCGAAGTTATCATCGTAATACCTGCAGAAGGGCCATCTTTGGGAATTGCACCTTCGGGAACATGAATGTGCGTGTTCCATTGTTCGAAAACTTTTGGATCGATCCCTAACTCATCGGCGTGCGAGCGGATATATTCCATTGCTAACATGGCCGATTCTTTCATCACGTCTCCCAGATTGCCGGTGAGTGTCAGCTTTGATTCTTTGCCGCGACTCAGTGAGCTTTCCACGAAGAGAATTTCACCACCAACGGCTGTCCATGCCAGGCCGGTAACCACACCGGCATATTCATTGCCCTGATACCGATCTTTCGTATAACGCTGTACGCCTAAATATTCCTTCAAATCCTCCGGTTGCAGCTGAGCCGGATAAGGTTCGTTGGTGGCAATCTTAAGCGCTACGCGACGCAACACTTTGGCTATTTGCTTGTCCAATTCGCGGACGCCCGATTCGCGAGTATAGTTTTCGATCATCAGTTCGAGCGTTTTTTTCGGAATCGTGAATGCGTCGAGAGGTATGCCGTGATTGGCCATTTCCTTCGGAAGCAGGTGGCGGGCGGCAATTTCTATTTTTTCTTCGGTGATGTATCCTCCCACGTTAATCAGTTCCATACGGTCGAGAAGAGGTTGCGAAATGCTGTTCAAATCGTTTGCCGTAGCAATGAACAGTACTTTCGACAAATCATAGTCGATGGAAAGATAATTGTCGTGGAAAGCCGAATTTTGTTCCGGATCGAGCACTTCGAGCAATGCCGAAGATGGATCGCCTCTGAAGTCGTTTCCGATTTTATCCACTTCATCGAGCACAAAAACGGGATTGGATGAACCGGCTTTGGCAATATTCTGAATAATACGTCCCGGAATTGCCCCAATGTAGGTGCGACGATGACCACGAATTTCGGCTTCGTCATGCAATCCTCCCAGCGAAATGCGGACGTATTTGCGGTTGAGTGCTTCGGCAATAGACTTTCCGAGTGATGTTTTGCCTACGCCCGGAGGTCCGTAGAGACACAAGATTGGCGATTTCATATCGCCTTTTAGCTTTAAAACGGCCAAATGCTCGATGATGCGTTCCTTTACTTTTTCCATTCCGAAGTGGTCACGATCGAGAATCTTCTGAGCATTTTTCAGGTTGAAATTATCCTGCGTATATTCGTTCCAAGGCAGCTCGAGAATCGTTTGCAGGTAGCCATATTGCACCGAATAGTCAGGCGATTGTGGATTCAGTCGCTCAAGTTTCTTGACCTCTTTCTCAAAAGTTTCGGCTACGTCGGCATTCCATTTCTTCTCTTTCGCCTTTTTGCGGAATTCGTCGATTTCGATTTGCTGAGTGTTTCCACCCAATTCTTCCTGAATGGTTTTGAGTTGCTGTTGCAGGTAATACTCCTTTTGTTGCTGACTCAAATCTTCGCGGGTTTTCATCTGGATATTCATTTTCAGTTCCAGAATTTGTATTTCGCGGTTGAGTATCATTAACAAGCGGTAAGCCAAATCTTTTTCGTTGTCGATGTTCAGCAATTCCTGTTTTTCGCGGTTGTTGATGGGCAGATTGGTCGCGCAATAGCTCACCAGCATATTCGAAAACGATTCGTTTTGAATGGTCGCCATCAGCTCTTTTGGCGGCTCGCCCAACATATTGAGCATCTGAATCATTGCATCGCGTATATTGTCCAGAATGGCTTTATATTCCTTATCGTCGTCGGCTGCTTTTATGGTGTCCCGAATTTTGTAAGTTGCCACGAAAAACGGATCTGTTTGAATCATTTTGGTCCATTCGAAACGTTTTTTTGCCTGAATGATAATGCTCAAATTGTCGTCGGCCAATTCGATCACCTTCAAAACTTCGGCAATGACGCCAATATGATAAAGGTCGTCGGGCTCGGGATTGTCAATGTCAGTGTCTTTTTGGCATACCAGGCCGATATATCGATGTTTTTTACCGAGAGAACGAACCAGATTCAGCGATTTACTTCGTCCGACCGAAATGGGCAAACCACTTCCCGGAAAGACAATCGTATTGCGCAATGGCAGAATAGGAATAGTTTCCAACAGAGCCGATTCGTCCAATTCACTTCCATCGTTAGAAAAATCACCGGTTATGAACGACACAACGTTCTGATCCGATTCGTCACTTCCCTGCGTATATAATTTTTTTGGTAACATATTTTTCCTTCTTGAATTTTTCTTCTTTAAACTCTTTCAAACAATCTTACGTTGGATTTTCGATTACATTTGCAATGTTTTTGAGTCTTTATTCCAAAATTCGTGCCAAGTTTATAAAGTACGGGAAATGTCAAACAGTTATTTTCGATTTAAGCAATTTGTTGTCCATCAAGATCGGTGTGCCATGAAAGTTGGCACCGATGGGGTTTTGCTGGGAGCTTGGACAAACGTGGAACATGCACACCGAATTTTGGATATTGGCACAGGAACCGGTTTAATATCTCTCATGCTTGCTCAGCGGAACGCAGATGCTTCGATTGTGGCCCTCGAGATAGATGAAGACGCGGTGGATCAGGCAGAAGAAAACGTTCGTTTTTCACCATTTTCGGAGCGAATTGATATAAGACGGATTCCTTTTCAGGAATTTTCGGCAAAGTCAACCCAAAAATTCGATCTTTTGGTCTCTAATCCTCCTTTCTTTGCCGATTCATTACGTTCCCCCGATCATTCACGTTCGCTTGCCCGACATTCGGACACGCTTAGTTTGGAAGAATTATTTTGTGGAGCGAAACAAATAGCCACCAAACATGCCCGGTTTTCGGTAATCATTCCTTATTTGCAGAAGCGGCGAAGTTTGTTCGCTGCAAGCGATTTTGGTTGGCATCCTGCGCGTATAACCCATGTTTTCTCTTTGTCTCATTCCAAATTTCCCAAAAGGATACTCGTCGAATTCACGAACGATGTGCCCGATCTTATTTTCGAAAACGAATTGACCATCGAGATCCGGCAAAAAGAATATTCGCCTGCATATATCGATTTGGTGAAAGAATTTTATCTGTTAAGTTCAACTTAGAAGTGCAATTTTTTGCGGAAAGGTTGAGCCGTTTTTTTCTATTTTCTATATTTTATTCGTTCTATGTTTCCGTCGTATTTCCGTCGTATTTGCGTCATACTTGGTTCGAATGAATTTTTATTTCTATTTTGTCTTTTTTCATGAGTGCAAAAACTATATTTCTTGATATTTCTACTATCAACTCAACTCTCAAAAATAATCACAACTGCGAGATTATTTGGAGAACAACATTCAGATCGACGCTATATCTTAAAAAAGTAAGATCAGAACCATGATATTTCAAAAAAATATAAATAACCGATTTAATTTCTCCTCTGTAAATCGACAAAAAATAGTAATTTTGCCCCTTTATTTCAACCATCATATATCAATTAACGGATGAAAAGTGTAAAAATCAAGGATAAAGAGTTCGAGCTCTTCATTCAATCCAACGAAATAGAAAAAAATATCGAACGGATTGCCCACCAAATCAATCACGATCTCGCGGGAAAAAATCCCATCTTTGTGGCAGTGCTCAATGGTGCATTCATGTTTGCGGGCGAACTCATGAAGAAGGTTTCGATACCGTGTGAAATTACATTTGTGCGTTTGGCCTCCTATCAGGGAACTTCGAGTACCGAAAAGGTTAAGGAAGTTTTGGGATTGAATGAATCCATCGAAGGACGTACAGTCGTCATTGTTGAAGATATTGTAGATAGTGGAAATACGATGGTGTCACTGGTCGATGAACTTGGGTTGCAACATCCTCTGGAAATAAAAATCGCTACACTATTATTTAAGCCCGATGCTTTGAAACGCGATTTGAAACTCGACTATGTTGCGATGGAAATTCCGAGTGATTTTATCGTCGGCTATGGCCTCGATTATGATGGATACGGACGAAATTTGAATGATATCTACAAGCTAAAATCTTGAGTTTCGAAATATCTTAAGATGTTATTCTTCAATTGTTTCAGGTCGATATGGTAAAAATTGAAATGTGTGCGTTTTGAAAATGTTTGTTTTTTTTAAGGTTTTGAGCTCAAAAGAGAAGGATACATGCTGTTTTTTTTAAGAATTTTATTCGCGAAAAACAATGTGATAATAAAAAAATACCTATTTTTGCAACGAAAGACAGAAATCGAGAATTAATTGACACATAAAATATCAAACAATGGACAAAGACGAAATCAAAAAAACACCGAGGGCAAACATTGAGAACCAAAAAGATACAGCGATCCTTATGGGAGTGGTATTGGCATTGGCTCTTGTGTTTGTAGCTTTTGAGTGGTCAACGCAAACTACCAAAGTGGATCTATCCACGGTGGTTCAGGATGTTGTGGCTGAAGAAGAAATAGAAATCACCCGTCGTGATCCAACTCCGCCACCACCACCGCCACCTCCTGCACCTGAGGCTCCTGAGATTATTCAGGTAGTGGAGACGAAGGTCGAAACCCGTATCGATATCAATATGGAAGACGATCAAAGTAAGGCTCAAATCCAAACTTATACCCCCCCCCCACCACCCAAAGAGAGAGAAGAAGAGGAAGAAGAAATTTTTGTGGTTGTTGAAAATCAACCCGAATTCCCGGGTGGTCAGGCAGCTATGATGAAGTTCTTGAGCGAAAACATCAAATATCCTGTTATTGCTCAGGAGAATGGCATTCAGGGGCGTGTGATTTGTAACTTCGTGGTCGAAAGAGACGGTAGTATTACTGATGTTCAGGTAGTTCGTGGTGTTGACCCTTCTCTCGATAAAGAAGCCGTCCGCGTGATTCAATCGATGCCGAAATGGAAACCCGGTATGCAGCGTGGAAAGCCTGTGCGCGTCCGCTTCACACTGCCTGTTGTATTCCGACTCCAACAATAAAAATTATTTTTACAAATCAATGAGTAAAAGCTGCTTTTGTAATTAAAGGCAGCTTTTATTGCAAAACACGACTTATTTGCCGATGATCTACAAAATCTCCGCTCTAGAAAAAATAATCAACGATTCTATTCAAAATCTCTCATTAGAAGAATTTCCAAATACTTTGTTTGAACCAATCAGGTATATTTTATCGTTGGGAGCGAAAAGAGTTCGACCGGTGTTCACACTTCTCGCAGCAAATCTTTTTTCCGAAGAAGTAGATCATGCTATTTCTCCCGCATTGGCGATCGAAATATTTCACAATTTCAGTCTGTTGCACGATGATTTGATGGATCGTGCCGATTTGCGGCGAGGACATGCTACTGTGCATACAAAGTGGAATGAAAATACGGCTATTCTTTCGGGAGATGCAATGCTGATTGAGGCTTTTTTGCAAATAGCCAAAGTACCTTCCGAAAGGTTATCCCAAGTTTTCGACTTGTTTTCTAAAACGGCTCTCGAAGTATGTCGGGGACAGCAATACGATATGGATTTCGAAACGCGTACAGATGTTTCTGAGGATGAATACATCGAAATGGTGCGTTTAAAGACTGCTGTACTTATTGCTTGTGCGCTCAAAATGGGCGCATTGGTTTCGGGTGCACCCGAAATAGATGCTGACCTTTTGTATCGCTTTGGGATAAATATCGGAATTGCCTTCCAACTTAGGGACGATTTGCTTGACGTGTATGGAGACAGTAAAACTTTTGGCAAAAAAATTGGAGGAGATATCGTTTGCAACAAGAAAACTTTTTTACTCATCAAAGCACTCGAAAAAGCCAACAACTCTCAACGAAAAGAACTCGAAAAATGGTTTAACGACGTAGATTCTGATCCGGATGCCAAGATTGAAGCTGTTCGAAATATTTATGATGCTCTCCATTTGAAGACCGTTTCCGAAAATATTATCGAGCAATATTATTTGATGGCGATGGATTGTTTCTCGAGTATTGATGTTCCCGATTGGCGAAAGAGTGAATTACTGACTATGGCTGAGAATTTAATGTACCGGGAGAAATAGATCCGGTGAAACGTTAGAACATGTTTTGAAAAATGCCTTATCGACGATTACCAAATACCGATCTTGCTCGCATTCGTGCTTTGAAAACGGCTGTCCAAAAAAGCTCCGGCGAAGAGTTTCGACAGTTGTTAATCGATAACAAAACATTATCTGAAGCCGAAACTTTGCTTTTGCTCTTCGAGCGTAAATGCAAGCAATATCGTCAATACTACGAAATCCAGGTTAAGGAAGGAAAACAACTTCAACTGAAAGCAAAAAATGCGCGAATATATTTGTCGCATTTCATTCAGGTTTTATATATGTGTGTAATACGTTCTGAAATTAAGTCAGAGCAACTTGCTTTGTATGGTCTTGAAAATCATAACTTAATCGTACCCGAGTTAACATCCAACGAATTGCTTCTTATCTGGGGCAAAAAAGTGCTGCAAGGCGAAGAACTACGAACTGCCAAAGGTGGTGTTCCAATCTTTAATCCTTCCTTAGCTAAGGTAAAAGTTATTTTCTCTATCTTCGAAGAAGAATATGCCAAACAAACAGTTCGTCATCAAAATACGTTGCGAGCACTGAAAGAGGTTGAAGCATTGAGAGAAGACATTGACAGGGTGATCTGCAACATCTGGAATCAAGTTGAGAAATATAACGAGAAAAATACACTCGAGGATCGCCTTCGGAAAAACAGAGAGTATGGCATCATATATTATTATCGAAAGGGAGAAAAATCATAGAAATGAATCTGATAGATACACATTCGCACCTTTACGAACCTGATTTTTCAGAAGATTTGTCGGCAGTAGTGGACAGAGCGCTTGGCGCAGGTGTGAGTAAAGTACTCCTACCCAATATCGACGACCAATCGATTGATCGATTGAAAAAAACTTATCGAGAATATCAATCCTTTTTTATTCCAATGATGGGTCTTCACCCATCAAGCGTAGATATAAATTGGGAGAGACGGTTGGAAACCATTTATGGCGAGCTTATCTCCGAAAAATATATTGCCGTTGGTGAAATAGGTATTGACTTGTATTGGGACACTACTTATGAAAAAGAACAAATTTTCGTTTTCGAAGAACAACTCCGATGGAGCATCGAAAAAGAGCTGCCGGTTTCAATTCACTCCCGCAATGCAAGTCAAGAGGTACTGCAAAGCATACGGAAGGTTGGTGCGGATAAACTCAAAGGAGTATTTCACAGTTTCGCCGGAACTTTTGAAGAGTTGTCGGAGATACTTCAATTGCCTAATTTTTACGTTGGAATAAACGGAATAGTTACGTTTAAAAATTCAAATTTGGCCGAAACACTCCGACACTGCCCGATCGAACGTCTTGTAATAGAAACGGATGCACCTTATCTTTCACCCGTTCCTTTTCGCGGCAAAAGAAACGAGCCTTCTTATATCAGTGCGATTGTCAACAAATTGAGTACAATATATAATTTAGAACAAGGAGAAATTGCAGAAATTACAAAAAAAAATGCCGACAAACTTTTCCAAATTTTTTTATGGTAAAAGAAATTTTTTTTTCTTTGTGCTCGAAAATGTTCTATTATTTTATAAATAAGAGAAAACAAAGAACAATATTAGATTTAAATCTATATTTTTGTATTCGGAATGGCATGTGAATGAAATAAATTTATTAATTTGCACCCGTTTTCATAAAATCTCCTTCAGGAGAGATGCTCGAGTGGTTGAAGAGGCACGCCTGGAAAGCGTGTATACGTCAAAAGCGTATCGCGGGTTCGAATCCCGCTCTCTCCGCTAATGCACTCAGCACTTAAAAATAACATAGAAAGAAATAGAAGCTGAATAATAAACAATAAATTCATTAAAACAAAACAAAATCATTAATCCTAAAAAATTAAACACACAATGAAAAAGTTATTTGCAATTTTCGCCATTTTCGGTATGATGACTGTAGGTCTGCCGTCGGTCATTTTAGCTCAAGACGCGACTGCCCCTGTAGATTCTGCTTCACAAACCACAGAAGTTCAAGCTCCTGCCGAGAGTTCCCCTGCGGAAGCTGAAGCAATAGCAATTGCGGAATCTAATGGCGGTTTACATCAAGCTCTAAAAATCAAATTCATCGAAGGTGGAGCCGGTTTTATGAGTTTAATCGCTATCGTATTTATTTTAGGTTTGGCGTTCGCTCTCGAAAGAATCATTTATCTTAGTTTGGCAGATGTTGATCCCAAAGGATTACTCTCAAAAGTTGGAGATGCTCTCGCACAAGGTGATATTGAAGGTGCCAAGAACATTGCGCGCGACATAAAAGGGCCGGTAGCCTCTATCGTCTATCAAGGATTACTCCGTATAGATCAAGGTCCCGACGTAGTTGAACGCTCGGTAGTTTCTTATGGAGGCGTTCAAAGTGGTTTGTTGGAAAGAAACTTGTCTTGGATCACATTGTTTATCGCCATTGCTCCATCTCTGGGATTCTTGGGAACGGTTATCGGTATGGTGCAGGCTTTTGACGATATTCAGAAAGCCGGCGATATCAGTCCTACCATCGTTGCTGCCGGTATGAAGGTTGCTCTTATTACGACGGTGTTTGGTCTTATCGTAGCTATTATTCTGCAGATATTCTACAACTACATTCTGAACAAACTTGAAGGAATTCTCAACAAAATGGAAGATGCATCCATTACTTTCCTTGATCAAGTAATTAAATACAACGTAAAATACAAAAAACTTTGATAAATCATGGCTGTAACGAAAATACACAAAACTTCCAAAATGGTTTTATACATTACAATTGGTATCACGCTGATTGTATTAGCCTTGTTCTTTTTGGGAGGTAACGTATCGGCAGAAAAACAACTGCCCCAGTTAGTCGGGTTGCAAGAACCACGCAATACGGACATACTTATTTATTGGACTTATGCTTTGGTGGCTGTAACAATAGTATTGCTTCTTTTATTTTCGATATCGGGATTTTTCTCGTCATTGAAAACTAATAGAAAAGGAGCAATGGGTTCATTATTGGTAATAATTGCTATGGCCGCATTATTTGGAATTACTTATACACTAGGTAGCGGTACTCCCTTGAATATTGTTGGATACACTGGTCCCGATAATGTTCCCGGAACACTCAAAATGACCGATATGTGGATTTTCAGTATCTATGTCATGCTGACGTTGGTCATTTTGTCCATATTGTTTGCTCCCTTGTTGAGTAAATCGAAGAAAAAATAATTCTTTTACGATCAAATTATCCCTATAAGAGGGAAAAAACAAATTAAAAATGGCAAAATCGAAAAAAAAGGTTCCTGCTCTCAATTCGAGTTCTATGGCCGATATTTCATTTCTTTTGCTTATTTTCTTCCTGGTGACTTCCTCGATGGATACCGATTCAGGATTGGCAAGACGTTTGCCGCCACCGCCTCAAGATGAACAAAATCTTCAAGAAATGGAGGTTCAACGAAGAAATCTGATGGTGGTATTGGTAAATAGCCAAAATCAAACAATGGTCAGAGATCAGTTGGGCGATGAATGGTATGCAAATATCACTGAAATGGTTGGTAAAGGTGGAAAAGTAGGATTGAAGGACAAAGTGAAAGAATTTGTAACAAACCCAAACAACAATCCAAACTTGCCCGAGCTCATTGAACAAGATTTTGGAGAGCCTATCGGAACAGTACTGACTGCGGCTGATCACGTGATTTCACTTCAAAATGATGCCACTACCAGTTATAAAGCATATATTGCTGTTCAGAACGAATTGGTAAAAGCTTATAACGAATTGCGAGAAGAAGCGGCACTTAAGTACTACAACAAGCACTACGCCGATTTGCTTCCTGAACAACAGGAGAAAATCAATAAGCTTTATCCGCAACGTATATCGGAAGCAGAACCCAAAAATTACGGAGGAGGGAATTAATATGGGAAAGTTTAATAAGTCTGGTGGCAGAACAATGCCTGAGCTGAACACGTCATCGTTGCCCGATATGATTTTTGCGATATTGTTTTTCTTCATGGTTACAGTAACAATGCGATCGGAAGAATTGCAAGTGAAATTTAAATTACCATCGGCTTCTGAAGTTCAAAAATTGGAGAAAAAATCGCTTGTGACCTATATTAATATTGGTATTCCCGTTGATCCGAGACTCGGAACAGGAACTCAGATGCAGTTGAACGACAAACTCGCAGAGATAGACGATATTCAGGATTACATTGCTCAGGAAAAAGCAAGTTTGAATGAGGCCGATCAACAGTTTATGACTGTTTCGATTAAGGCAGATGAAAATACCCGAATGAAGTATATAAGCGATGTCAAGCAGGCATTACGAAAAGCTTATGCCCTAAAAATCAATTATTCGGCGCGAAAGGCTGAGAATTAATCGGAACATGGGTACATAATAAAAAAACCGGATCAAAACGATCCGGTTTTTTTATTATGATTTTCCTTGTTTAATCCATTCCATTACATTTGCCGGAGCTCGTTGAGCTAAAAGTTCCTGTTTCATGAAATCCATGTATGGTGCTACGTGAGTAAAAAACTGGTAGTAACCCTCGCAAAGATAATTCAAACCAGGCTCACCGTATCGATCATTTACGAACCGATTTTTGGGACATTCTCCGTAACAAGCAAAAAGCATATCACATTCTCTACATTGTCGCGGCAGTTTATCAAATTTATCGTTGCCGAATTTTAGCTGTTGATCTGAATACATCATTGAAGTAAGTGTTTCGGAATAGATATTCCCCAACTTATATTCCGGGAATACAAAATGATCACAAGAATACACATCTCCGTTGAATTCCATAACGCCTGCATGTCCACATGTTTTGGCCATTGTGCATAATCCGGGTTGTTCGCCCACCCAATTGGCAAGGGTAGAATCGAATATTTGCACGAATGTTTTACCGACGTCTTCGCGAACCCATTCGTCGAATATGGCACACAAAAAATTGCCCCATTGTTTGGGTTTGATACTATAAGGCGCAAGGTCGGCATCTTTTTCGGATGCCGCAGCTGTAGCTAATGTCAAGGGTGAAGGATGACGATTAATCCTCTCGACAATGGGTGTAAATTGCAGATATTGGCAACCGATTTCCTTGAAAAAATGATAAAATTCTAATGGATAGTCGGCGTTATAATCGTTTACTACAGCCATGCAGTTAAATTCCACATCGTATTTTTTCAGTAATTCAATGCCGTGCATCACTTTAAGAAAAGATGGACGACCCATCTTGTCTCGGCGATACTCGTCGTGGAATTCTTGGGGACCATCGATAGAAATTCCAACGAGAAAATTGTTTTCTTTAAAAAACTTACACCATTCATCCGTGAGCAGAGTGCCGTTTGTCTGAATAGAATTATCGATTTGTCTGCCGTTCGCATATTTTTTTTGTAAGTCAAGGGCTTTCCGATAAAATTCGATCGGACGCATCAATGTCTCTCCTCCATGCCAGGTAAAAAGCACTTGGCCCATGGTTTGCGACTCCAGATATTCTTTTACAAATCTCTCCAAGAGCGTATCGCTCATTACTCGATGTTTATTTTGCGAGTAGAGTTTTGTTTTTTCAAGATAATAACAATAATCACAAGCAAGGTTGCATGATGAACCGCCGGGTTTCAACATTACATATAATGGTTTTGAGAAAGGGGCAAACGTAGTCATATAGATTTTATTTATAGTTGAAAGATAAACCTTTTGTTTTTAAACATAGTTAAAAGGCAGAAAAATGATTACTAACAATACAAATTTAATTGAAATGGAATTAAAACAAAAATTTTTGCACTCCGGTTTATTATTTTTAAGAGTCGCATTGGGTATCTCCATCTTCTTACATGGAATACCTAAGATGATGGGTGGAGTTGAAACCTGGTCATATTTAGGTAGTTCGATGTCCTATTTCGGAATTACGTTTGCTCCTGCTTTTTGGGGATTTTTAGCGGCCTTTGCCGAGACTGTTGGCGGAGTTTTATTGGCACTCGGATTGTTTTTTCGTCCTGCAGCTATTCTCCTTGCCGGAAATATGACAGTAGCCCTGGCAACTCATTTGTTTGCCGGCGATAATTTCATGGTTTATGGTCATGCACTTGACCTTTTGATTGTTTATTTTTCTCTGATATTTATTGGAGCCGGAGAATATTCTCTCGACAAAAAGTTTTTTCCAAAAATCGCTTAGAACTGCTTTTTCGCAGTTTTCCCAAAAGCCTTTTCCTTTTATCCAGGGGATAAGGCTTTTTTTTACAACAAAAAAAGGGTAAGCTTACTATATCGCGCCGCTACAACCAATTACCCTTGCTTCGGTCAAGACCTGGGGGATTCGTTGGGAGCTGGCCGTATAGGACTTACCCGAAAGCAAAGATAGATATTTTTTTGTAAGCTTCAAAAATTAAAATAGATTTTTTCCTTTTAAACCCTTTGTTTATCTTTGTAAGAGATAAAGAATACAACCCGCCGGGCGATGTATAATAAATAAATGTCTTTATTATGAACCTTATAGATCGATTTATTTCGTACGTAAAAATTGATACACAATCTGATGAAAACAGTGATCAGACTCCAAGCACCTCAAAACAGTTTAATTTAGCCAAAGAGCTGGAAAGAGAATTAAACGATATTGGTCTTTCGGAAATCTCACTTGACAATAATTGCTACCTGATGGCCACTCTTCCCGCCAATACTCACAAAAAAGTTCCAACGATAGGATTTATTGCCCATCTCGATACAAGTCCGGATATGAGTGGCCAAAACGTAAAGCCACGCATCGTGAAAAATTATGATGGCAACGATATCATTTTAAACGAGGTATCGAATATCGTTCTTTCGCCTAACGATTTTCCGGAATTGTTGAATCATAAGGGAGAAGATTTGATTGTTACCGACGGGAATACTTTACTCGGTGCTGACGACAAAGCCGGTGTTGCAGAAATTATGACAGCGATTGAATATCTTTTGGATCATCCTGAGATCAAACATGGTAAAATTCGTATCGGCTTTACACCTGATGAAGAAATAGGTCGTGGTCCGGATAAATTCGATGTCGAAAAATTTGGTGCAAAATGGGCTTATACGATGGATGGGGGAGAAATTGGCGAGTTGGAATACGAAAATTTTAATGCTGCTTCTGCCAAGATTACGATTCAGGGACGAAATGTACATCCGGGTTATGCTAAAAATAAGATGATTAATGCTCTGCATATAGCTAACGAATTGGTGTCAATGCTTCCGGCGAATGAGCGGCCCGAATATACCGACGGGTATGAAGGTTTTTTTCATCTCACTTCTATACAAGGTACTGTGGATGAAGCTACTGTTTCGTATATCATTCGCGATCATGATCGGACAAAGTTCGAAAATCGAAAAAAACAGATGGTAAATGCAGTGAATTTTTTGAACACGATTTATGATCATCGCATCAAGCTCGAGTTGAAAGATCAATATTACAACATGCGCGAAAAAATAGAGCCTGTGCCTCATGTGATCGATTACGCATTTCGTGCGATGCAAGAGGTTGGCGTGACGCCAATTGTACGACCTATTCGTGGAGGAACAGACGGAGCGCGCTTGTCTTTTATGGGATTGCCTTGCCCAAATATATTTGCCGGAGGCTTGAATTTTCATGGGCGTTATGAGTTTATTCCTATTCCTTCTATGTACAAAGCTGTTGACGTAATAGTAAAAATAGCCGAATTGGTAGAAAAAGATTGCAAATAAACAATTTACGTCATATCGGTAGAAAATTTTAAATCGATAATCTTTTAATTATAAGATAATTATGAAAAAAACACCCTTTACAGATTTCCACATTGCTCTGGGAGCAAAAATGCATGAATTTGCTGGTTATAATATGCCGATCGAATATTCGGGAATTATCGACGAACATTTGACGGTAGTCAACTCGGTAGGCGTTTTCGATGTATCGCACATGGGCGAATTTTGGGTTAAAGGTACAAAGTCGTTTGATTTTGTTCAGAAAGTATCGAGCAACGATGTTGCTTCCCTGTCGGTTGGGAAGGCCCAATATACGTGTTTTGTGAACGAAAATGGTGGAATCATCGACGACTTTCTTCTATATCATTACGAGCCCGAAAAATATATGCTGGTGGTGAATGCGGCCAATATCGAAAAAGATTGGGCTTGGTGTCAGAAACAGAATACGATGGGTGCCGAAATCGAGAATGCGTCTGATCATACGGCACAATTGGCCGTGCAAGGGCCTAAAGCCAAAGATACGCTGCAGAAACTCACGGATGTCGATCTTTCTTCCATTCCGTATTATTCTTTTGTTACAGGGGAAATAGCCGGAGTGGACAATGTCATTATTTCCAACACGGGATACACCGGCGCCGGAGGTTTCGAGCTTTATTTCTATCCCGAGGTCGGGAAACAGATATGGGATGCTATTTTCGATGCGGGGAAAGAATTCGGAATAAAACCTGCCGGATTGGGTGCACGAGATACCTTGCGCCTCGAAATGGGCTTTTGCCTCTACGGTAACGATATCGACGATACGACAACGCCGCTACAGGCCGGATTGGGGTGGATAACGAAATTTGTGGATGGAAATAATTTCATAGGTCGTGAAGCGCTCGAAGCTGAAAAAGCAGCCGGCATACCTCGCAAACTTTGTGGCTTTACCATGATTGACAAGGGTATTCCTCGTCATGGATATGAAATAGTGAACGAGCAAAATGAAATGATCGGCAAAGTAACATCGGGCACCATGTCGCCTGTTTTAAAAGTTGGAATAGGACTAGGCTATGTGAAACCCGAATATGCCAAGCCCGGAACACCCATTTATATCAATATCCGTAACAAACCCGTTAAAGCAGAAGTTGTTAAGACGCCTTTTAGGAAATAGCCCTCTCTTCATCGGTTTTCGAAAATCGAAAAATGAACATTGCCGTAGCTGCGTTTTTCGACAAATAAGGGCAGATCGGAAAAATCGACTGATTTAGAATGCTCCATGATAAATATTCCTTCCGGTTGCAGCAATTGTTTTTGCAGAATAACGAGGGGTATCGTTTTGCCCTGAGGAAGATCGTATGGAGGGTCAGCGAAAATAAAGTCAAATTTTTCGTTCGTTAATTGGAGATACTTAAATACATCGGTCTTTAGAGGATATAACTCTTCAGCATTCAGTAAATCTTTTGTTTTGCAAATAAACTGATAATGAGTAGGATTTATCTCGATGCTCGTTACATGTGGGCAGCCACGCGACACAAGTTCAAAGGCGATGCTTCCTGTTCCCGAAAAAAGATCGAGGGCAGTGGTTTTTTCCCATTCGATCCGATTGTTCAGGATATTGAATAAGCCTTCTTTGGCAAAGTCAGTCGTGGGACGAGCTTTCAGATTAGGTGGAACTTGTATTCGACGAGATTTGTATTTACCGCTTATTATTCGCATATAATTCAGTCATCAGGTCAAGAGGTATTTGTTCACGGTTTACTTCTCGGAAAATCGTATTTGTTTGGATGTCGAGCTTCGACGTGTTTCTAATATGTTTTTTAAGCGTATCGAGTACTTCCATGTGCGTTGATATATCTCCGCATGCATAGAGCATATCATTCGTCTGATCAAGAGAAAGTTTTTCCCAAACCCCAAAGAGATAATAAAGTGGATCGGACGAGTGTTCTATCGGAAAAGTATTGATTGATAGGAGTTGCTGTTTATGAAAACAACAAACATCGAGCATCCGATTGTGGAAGTTGGTCAAACAATATTTTCCGGCCTCTACGACATCTGTAGAAGTGGAAAAAAATCTGATCAACGTGGCGGCATGATGCGTAAATACCGGATTGCATAAGTTGCGTGAGAGAAAATAGTACAACTCCGGATCGATGTCGTATAACACATGGCATTTGATTTTGGCTATTTCGTCCGAAATTATTTTCCCTTCATTGTCTTTCACGTTGAAATCGAAAAACTTGTCCGATTGTTCGGCGTCAAAAAAATGATCCGGAACGATTGTATATTTAGGAGAAACGATGGTTATACGTGTATGGTGGAACGGTAGTGTGAAAAAGTTGTAGTCGAATATCAGTTTTTTAATGCTTTCGTTATAAGAGAAATGATCTCTAAAAGTTGTTTCCTTATAGAAAAAAACTTCGGGATCGGATGGGCAATAAAGAGCAAAAGAAAAACCACCCGGCAATAGCCGGATGGATAGATTGTATTTTTCGGACGAAGATAAATCGATATTTTCGGGTAAAAACATGATTTGATACTTTTTCGACCGGAAAGTTATTCCCAGTTTCCTGCGTTGTTGTTGGCAACAGTGAGCGATCCGACCTTCAATCCCGGATAATTGCGATCACCCGGACGATCTAACACTTCCTGAATCTTTTGTCCCAACAGTTTTTTGTCCAGATCTCCCAAGAAGGTCGTATATGGAGTTTTGGCTTCGAATACCTGAACGGGATATCCTGAAGCAGTTTCGAGTACTGCAGTTCCCATTTCAAATTTTGCGCCGTTCCCGTAAGGTACGTAAGGGAGTGAATCTGCCAATGTTTTGGGACGATTTGGGAAAAGAACCTCGAATGCAGGAGCATAAATAGAATCACGTCTTAGTTGTGGACGGTTGTTTTCTTCATCCCACAGTCCGGCCGCACGAATAGCTTTTTCATTGCCGGTGCGAATGATTTGCATCGCTTTTTCTTCCGTCATTCCACTTTCGAGCTGTTCTTCCGTCAAATCGCCATAACGACTGAGGGTGACAACCTTCCCGTTTTTTACGAAATCTACCAAACTGTCAAAACTCGCCGTATATCTACCATTTACATCGCGGAAAGCGACTTGAGATGTACGAATGTCAATCAATCGTTGAATGACAGCTTTTTCGCGTTTTGCTACTTCTCTCTGAAACTCGATAGGGGCTTGGATACTTCTCCAGCAAAGAAACCCTAAAAGTAGGATGGCGGCAATCAGAATCGCCCTTAATACAACTTTCATGGACTTGTTCTTTTTAATTTTATGTTTTGTGAATTTTGATTTTCTGAATTTCGACTACAAATTTAGAAAAAGAATAATAAATGTACTATTTTTACGGAAAAAAAACAGAGAAAAAATGATAAATCGATTTTTTATCGATAAAATCAGTGCGAATTTTGCTTATACCTTCACGGAGGATCAACGTAAGGCTATTGAAAAAATTGTAGATTTCCTCTTTTCAAAAGACGATGACCATATATTTGTTCTGAAAGGTTATGCCGGCACCGGCAAGTCTTCACTGATTGGAAGTTTGGTTAAAACGATGAATGATTTCGATCAAAAAACAGTGTTGCTGGCACCAACCGGAAGGGCAGCTAAAGTGTTTGCCGGATATGCTGGACAACAAGCTTCAACCATTCACAAAAAAATCTATAGACAACAAAGGGTGACGGACGCCGGATCACGTTTTAAACTGTCCGAAAACCTTCACAAGCACACTTTGTTTATCGTTGATGAAGCATCAATGATTAGTAACGAGTCGGGTGAATTTTCGATTTTCGGATCGGGACGTTTGCTCGACGATTTGGTTGAGTATGTTTATTCGGGTGTTGGTTGTCGTCTGTTGTTTTTAGGTGATACCGCTCAACTCCCTCCCGTTATGCAGGAAAATAGTCCTGCACTCGATGTGCCTACCTTGCAATCTTACGGATTGAGTGTGACGGAATGTATGCTGACCGAAATTGTTCGACAGGAAAAAGTATCCGGTATTCTTTACAATGCTACCATGCTTCGTAATGCCTTGCGCGATGAGGCAGTGGACGATTTTCCGAAGTTGCGCCTGAATTCATTTCACGATGTGAAAAAAATCGGGGGCGGCGAACTAATTGAAGAAATATCCGATGCTTATCGTCGCGACGGAATTGAAGAAACTATTGTAATTTCGCGATCCAACAAGCGTGTGAATGTTTTCAACAACGGCATTCGAAATGCTGTGCTCTATCGCGAAGAAGAGTTGTCGAATGGAGATTTGCTCATGATCGTCAAGAATAATTATTTCTGGACAGAAAATTTTGAAGAAACCGATTTTTTGGCCAATGGCGAGTTTGTGGAAGTTGTACGCATTCGCAATACGGAACAAATGTACGGTTTCAGATTTTGCAATGTGCTTTTGCGACATAGGGATTACGGAATCGAATTCGAAGCAAAAATCAATATGGATGTCCTCCACACCGAAGTGCCAGGTTTAACTCGTGAACAAAATGACGCATTGTATGCTGCCGTGTTGGAAGACTATGCCGATATCGTTCACAAACGCGACCGTTTGAAGAAAATAAAGGAAAATCCATATTTTAACGCGTTACAGGTCAAATATGGATATGCCGTTACCGGCCACAAAGCACAAGGTGGTGAATGGAAAAATGTTTTTCTTGATGTTGGCTATATCGATAGATCCTATATGAATTCATCCTTTTATAGATGGCTTTATACCGCAATCACACGCAGCTCGCAAACATTATACCTCGTAAATTTCCCAAATGATTTGATTGCTCTTGCCAAATAATTGCTACTTTTGCATCGATTAAGCAATTGAAACTCGGTCGCAAGATCGCAAAACAATACTCGTGTTGGACAAGAAAAAAGAATATTCGAATCTACTCCTGTCAACCGTCAGACGGTTGGAACAGAATGTTGAATCTTCAATAAATGAAGATGTGTTTTCGTTTTCATTCTTCAAAGAGTCTTTCGATCAAACCGAGAAAATTATGCGTTTGCTGCACGAACTCGAAAATATGCAGGTGGACGAAATGAAAATGCAGATGGAGAAATTGGTGAAATTTCTTTCCGAAACCGAAAACAGAATGCAGGATAAATCGATTGATCGGCAAGAAGAAAAATATAATAATGAAGAGGAAACGCTGGGTGAAAAAAACTCGAAAGTTGACGATCGCTCAAATCAGATTATAAAACCGGAACTTTCATCCGATTCAACACATCAGTACAATAAATACGCGGAGAATATCGTTTTTCCTCAATACATGAAGCCGGAAAATCGAAAGGCTGATGTTGAACCCGTTTCCGTTTCTCCTAAAAATATTGAAAGCACCAATGAAACAGGTGATGCGCCCATAAAATCATTCAACGAAACGATTGGCAAGCCACCTGCCGTTACCGATCTGAAAAAGGCCATCAGCTTAAACGATCGTTTTTTGTTTCAACGTGAGCTGTTTGGTAATAGTCGAGATGCAATGAATGATATGATTACCAGATTGAATTCTTTTGGTAATTTTAATGAAGCCGAAAAATATCTGAAAGAAAACACTTCGTGGAACTTCGACGATTCTGTTGTACAAGATTTTTTGTTTGCTATCAAAAAAGGCTTTGAATAATCAATCAGTCGTTTATCGAAACCGGATATTTTATGGGAAAATTAATACTGGTGCCAACCCCGGTGGGTAATATCGAAGACATGACATTGAGAGCAATCAAGACACTCAAGTCGTCCGATTTGATTTTGGCAGAAGATACGCGTACGAGTGGTTTCTTAATGAGACATTTCGAGATAGAAACGCACCTTCAGTCGCATCACAAGTTCAACGAACATCAAATGCTTCCACAACTCGTCGAACGACTTAAAGGAGAAATTACGATTGCTTTGATTACCGACGCCGGTACACCCGCTATTTCCGATCCCGGTTTTCTTTTGGTGCGCGAATGTGTGAAAGAGGGTATCGAAGTAGAATGTTTGCCTGGTCCTACGGCTTTTATTCCGGCTCTTGTTGTCTCCGGCATTCCTTGCGATCGTTTCGTTTTTGAAGGTTTTTTACCTCAAAAAAAAGGACGGCAAACGCGAATGAAAGAGTTGGCCGACGAAACCCGAACAATGGTTTTTTACGAATCGCCCTTTCGAGTTGTGAAAACATTGGCTCAATTTGCAGATTTTTTCGGCGAAAATCGTTATGCGTCGGTTTCGCGAGAAATTTCAAAAAAATTCGAAGAAACCGTTCGCGGCACACTTTCGCAGTTGATTGCTCATTTCTCTGAAAATCAGCCTAAAGGAGAATTTGTTATTGTTGTGAGTGGAAAAGAAAATTAAATTGACGTATTATAGCATCAAATATCGAAATCGGATAAACATTTTAATTGTTAATTCGTTGAATAGTGTAGTGAATAAGTACATAAAAAGAAATAGTAAATAACCAAATAAGTGAAGCAGGCAGGCGTTAGATTCAGAAAAATTGATGTTGGTTTCACGAAGAATTACAAATAATACAACAATATGAAAAAAGGATGGATTTTATTTCTTAGCATGGGATTGATATTCTCGTGCACAAATGTGAAGGAATCGAAAGAGTATAAGGCACTTGAGGCCGAGCGCGATTCTCTATTGCAGTTGACGGTTACGGCTGATGCCGAAGTTGCGGAAATGATGTCGGTAATTAGCGATGTGGAGGCTAATTTTGACAAGATCAGAGAGGCCGAAAAGTATATTTCGACACAATCATCGCAAAGTGGCGAGATGAGTCAGGATACAAAGCAGCGTGTGGAGGATAATTTTAAAATGATAAACGAAATTCTTCAAAAGAATAAAGCTCAACTCAATTCGTTGAACCAGAAGCTGGCCGGTAGCAATAAACAGGTGGCTGCGCTCAAGAATACCATCGAGCGCCTTAATCGCGAAATGCAGGAAAGTGCTGCGCGCATCGATGATTTACAAACCGAACTCGCCAAAAAAGACATTGCTATTGCTCAATTGTCGAGTGATATTTCTTCACTCGCCGAAGAAACACAAATACAGGCTCAAACTATTCAGGAACAAGACAAAACCCTGCATACAGCCTATTACGTTTTTGGTACTGCCAACGAGTTGAAAGAGCAGAAAATTTTGTCGGGTGGCTTCTTGCAATCGACAAAAGTGATGAAAGACACCTTCAACAAGGACTATTTTCTGAAAATAGATATTCGTGAGGTTACACAAATTCCACTGTATGCAAAAAAAGCCAAACTTTGGTCCACTCATCCCGAAGGAACGTATGAGTTTGTGAAAGGAAGTGACGGAAATCTTACTTTCCATATCACGGATACGCAACGTTTCTGGAGTCTGACCAAGTTTTTGGTGATTGAAGTTTCATAGGATTTTTCCAAAAAATAAAATTAGTTCGCGGAGCGACTTTTGCACTGCCTGTTTCACAAGGCGGAGAGTGAAGCCGCTCCGTAATTTTGTTGCAGTGATGAAATATAAGAATCTGTTTATCGATCTCGACGATACGCTTTGGGATATTCACCAAAATGGGAAAGAATGTCTCGAAGAAATTTTTAGCGATTATCGTTTCGATCGGTTTTATTCCGCGTTCGACGATTTTTATAATGTTTATATGCCCTCAAACAATCATTTGTGGGGATTATACCGACTCGGTCAAATCACGAAAGATGAATTGATTGTCGAGCGATTTTTAGTTCCGGTGCGTCCGTTTGGTATCGATGATCCTGAATTTGCGAAGAAACTGAGCGACGATTTCCTCGAACGAACGACGCACAAAACCGGACTTGTGGAAGGGACAAAGGAGTTGCTCGAATATTTAAAACCGAAATATCGAATGCATATTCTCTCCAATGGTTTTCGAGAAGTGCAGTATAAGAAAATAGAAAATTCGGGATTGCGTCCCTATTTCGACAAAATCATTCTTTCGGAGGATGCAGGCAAAAACAAACCTCATCCCGACATGTTTACGTATGCCCTCAAAAATACCAATTCGCGACGTGATCAGACGTTGATGATTGGCGATAGTTGGGATGCCGACATTGTTGGCGCCCACAACAGTCGCATCGATCAGATATGGTTTAATCCTTCGGGAGCAGGAGCGGTAGGGTTCGAACCAACTTTTACAGTGAAATCGTTGAGCGAGATAAAAAATATTCTATAAACGCACGGTTTGTAGGGATTATTCTTTCTTCGCAATAATTTTGTTAATCAATCGACTTCGTAATAATTTTGGAAGCTACAAAACCACAATTATGTCTTATTAGAATACTTTCATAACTTGCCGAACGACCATTATTCTGCTGCATTATGCGGTCTCCCTTTTGCGGAACGACCAATCGCTATTCGAAAAGGTTACCGGACTGTTAAAGGAATGATAATTTTCCGCCGAAAATTACGACTTGTTATCACGAGGAACGGCTTTTGTGCACAGACAAAACCTACTTTCCACGCTGAGGAACGACTTTTTACCGGTAAAACACCCCGTCCGCAGGATGCGGAGCACCCTGTTTTTGCTGAATTACCCACTCCGCATTGCGCGGAACGACCTTTTACTATCGAAACAACTCACTCCGCAAAATGAGGAACGACCTTTTTCACCCGAAAAAGGTTATTCGGCGTTAAGACGAACGACCTTTGTTCGCAAACAAAACTCACTCGTCGCCGCGAGGAACGGGTTTTGACCGCGGTCAAAAGCCACTCCTCCTTAAAAATCGTTATCAAAAATGGAGAAACATCCCATAATTTGTTAACGAAGTGAACGACGAAAGTCGTAAAAGGTCGTACCTCAAGGTGAAAAGTGACCTTTATCAGCGGTCAAATGCCGTTCGTCATTTCGGAAAGTACATTTTGTTCGCGGTCAAAAGTAGGTCCGCAAAATGAGGAGTGACCTTTATCGGCGGTCAAAACCTACTTGTCACGTTATAAAGTGTAAAAAGTGATATAAAACAGCCGTTTCAGATTAACAACTATGTCGAAATGTAAATGAACGTGAATATATTTACGAATTGAAAAGAGTGTGATATTAAATAAATATTGATGGTTATTCTCAGTAATTAACTATATTTTTTCGAGTAAAAAAGTTTGATATGAATTTATACGGGTAAACGTGAAAACACTATCTTAAGAGGTAGCAGCTTTTTTGCTCAACTCATGGTGCTCATTGACTTTTGCGACTTTGCCCCAAACCCCACGTTTTTTTTGCCTTGATGCCAAAAGATCAAGACTGCATCTCCAAAAAATAATGTATAATTAAGAATTGATAATTAAAGAAGTAAAGAAATTTAGAATTTAGAAATGGGAATTGTGAATTGATAATTACAAATAAGTTGAATTCAAAAGTTGTGAGCTTGTAGCTGCTTGTTCGCTAAAAGACAAATTTCTCCGTCAGCTGACGGATCGGATCAAACAGCTTGTCTTTGGCTCTGTGGCACGCTCGCTGCGCAGATCGGGTGACTCGATGATGAGATGAGGTCGAGAAATTAATTGCTAATGTAAAATAGGGAATGGAGAAGGAAGAGCGGAATTGTCATAATAAGCCGGCTATCCGTAATTCATGAGGCAACCTCAATTTTATCTACTCACTCTATTTCAGATAGAACCAAGAAAACGAATCGATTTCGAAAACTTGTTTGATCCGAAATGTTATCATCGACTAATCTATACATCATCAAATCGGCAAATTATTTAGCCTCTTTTCAGTGGCATCGTCATACAGCGAGGGCCACCTCCGCCGCGGGGAAGTTCGGACCCTTCGAGCGTGATCACACATTTGCTTTCGGCGTTGATATCGTATTTGTCATTGATAATGTCCCAAGCCGAAACGATTTCGTATCCATTCTTGTTCAACTCTTCCAGTGTGTGAATATTTCGAGCGTATGAAATGACTTTGCCGGGTGCCAATGCCAAAAAGTTGGCACCGCTATGCCATTGTTCGCGTTCCTGATCCCAATCGTCGGATTTACCGCCGCAAATGATCGGTTCGATTTCCATTCCCAGTTTTCGCAGAGCGGTCGGAATATTGGCAACGGACGATATCTTGGTTACCTTTCCGTTATCGATTTGAATATGGACGGTTCGATAGGGAGTGTTCCCCAAAATGAGAGGGCGATATACCATTGCCGTATTGGTGTCGAGCATGGTGAAAACCATGTCGAGATGAATAAACGATTCGGGACTGTCAGGCAGTTGCTGGACGATGATGTGTTTTTTCGCCGGATCATTTTTGCACAACTGCTGAATCAGCAGGTCAATAGCTTCCGGACTTGTGCGAACGCCGCTTCCTGCCAACAAAATATCGTCGCGAAGAACAAGAATATCGCCTCCTTCGATTTTCACCGCCGGATTGTTTTGCGAGACATCGTACATATTGATTGGGTTTCCTTCGAAAAACAAACCACTCTCGAAAATAGCATTCATGATGAGCGATTCGCGTACGCGGACGGCATTCGCCATTTTGCAGACGAGTGCATTGTTGCCGATCACTGCTGCCGGATCGCGGGTGAAATAAAAGTTGTAAAGCGGTTTGAGGGCATAATACTCGTCTTTCAGAAAATCGGTCAAACTTTTGATTTGTAAGGGAAGACCCTCAATCAATACTTTAGCCGTTTGTTGAGGGGTCATTTCGAGCAGAAAGTTCAAGTAATCTTCAGCCTGTTCGGCAGCACATATTTTGCGAAGCAACGAAAGTTTCATCTCGTGGTTTTCCAGCACTTTCTCCAATAGCTGCGCAACTTCAACCACGGTGGAAGTCTTTTGCAGCACGCCTTGCAGTTGTGCGTATTCCCTTTGAGCAATCGAAAGGTTGAGGATGTCGCTATACAAAGCCCGTTCGGCATATTTCGGGGTCATGTTTTCGACTTCGGGACCCGGATAATGAATGAGTACCGCTTCCAATTTGCCTACTTCCGATTGGATATTCAGTGTGATTTTTTTCTTTTCTTTCATCGATTATAAAATATTAGATTCGCAAGCAAATATACTAAAAGTTTGTTGATTTTTCAGATTCTCTCTTTTCGAACAAAAAAATCCCCTGCCTTGGGTAAGGCAAGGGATAACGTCAGTGTGTATGGATTTTTCATTATAGCGGTTTGATGCTGATGGCATATCCTCCGCCGGGAGCGCAATAAAGCGACAGTTTCGATTTGCTCGAAACTTTCATTTTCTTTATTTGATAAGCTTGAGGATTGGTTTTGTAGTTTGCGTCCTTCGCATCGGAATAGATGGTGGCTTCGTATGTTGTGTTTTTGGGGAGAAAATCAAACACAATATTCGAAGTGCGGACGTCGTAGCCGTTGGTGTTGCCCACAAACCATTCGTTTTCACCCTTGGCCTTACGGGCATAGGTGATGTATTGTCCGGGCTCGGCTTCGAGCACACGCGTTTCGTCCCAGTCAATCGCCACGTCTTTGATGAATTGGAAAGCATCGGCAAAACGCTCGTAGTTTTCGGGCAGGTCGGCTGCCATTTGCAGCGGACTATACATGGTAACGTACAATCCCAATTGGTTGGCAAGAGTTACGTTGGCATGCGAATCATTTTCGGGATTGATTTTGGCAATATCCATTTCGAAAATTCCGGGCGTGTAATCCATCGGACCGCCAATTAATCGTGTAAAAGGAAGAATAGTCGTATGATTGGGTTTGCTTCCGCCGAAGGCTTGATATTCCGTTCCTCGAGCTGATTCGTTTCCGATCAAATTCGGATAGGTGCGGCATAGCCCTGTCGGTCGAACGGCTTCGTGCGCATTGACCATGATATGATGTTCGGCAGCTTTTTGCACGGCATACAGATAATGATTGTTGATCCACTGTCCGTAGTGATGTTCACCCCGTGGAAGTATATTGCCCACATAACCACTTTTGACGGCATTATATCCGTATTTGTTCATCAGAGCGTATGCTTCTTCCATGTGTCGTTCGTAGTTGCGGGTTGATGACGATGTTTCGTGGTGCATCATCAGTTTCACGCCTTTACTGTGGGCATAATCGTTGAGTGCTTTCAAATCGAAATCGGGGTAGGGAGTTACGAAGTCGAATACATAATCTTTCGACTTTCCGAACCAGTCTTCCCAACCAACGTTCCAACCTTCAACGAGCACCTGATCGAATCCGTTTTCGGCTGCAAAATCGATATATCGACGCACATTATCGTTGTTTGCGCCATGTTTGCCATTGGGTTTAACTTTGGTGTAATCCGTCAAACCCAGTTTAACGCTTGGCAGATCACAATAAGCCCATGTACTTTTTCCGGTGATCATTTCCCACCAAACGCCAACGTATTTCACCGGTTTGATCCACGAAGTATCTTCGAGTTTGCATGGTTCGTTCAAATTGAGCGTAATGCGCGAAAGCAGAATATCGGCGGCTTTGTCGCTCACGATGATCGTTCGCCAAGGTGATACGCATGGGGTTTGCAGATATCCTTTCCGTCCCTGTGCATCGGGCGTGAGATGCGATTCGAAAACGAAATTTTTATCGTCCAGATCGAGATGCATACATGAATAGTCCACAAGCGCAGCTTCATGCAGATTAATGTATAAGCCGTCGGCTGTTTTCATCATGAGCGCCGTTTGCACGCCGGTAGGCGAAAACGGAGTTTGCGAGGCGTTGGGTGTGATGGCTTTTTGCATCAGGCTGCGTATTTCGGAAAGATGCGAAGTCGTATAATCGTATTCCTGCGTATCGTAATCGCCCGGAATCCAAAAAGCCGTGTGATCGCCCGTCATGGCAAATTGCGTGCGCTCTTCTTTGATCACGAAATAGGTCAGTTCGGGTTGTTCGGGAAATTCGTAACGAAAACCCAGTCCGTCGTCAAACAATCGAAACCGCACAATCATTTTTCGTTGGGTATTCTCTTGCTGAAGCGTTACCGCCATTTCGTTGTAATGGTTGCGGATTTTCGATTCTTCACCCCACACAGGTGTCCACGTTTCGTCGAAAGAGGAGGTCTGCGTATCGACAATCGAAAAATTGTGGATCAAATCGGGACTGTCAAACAACTCCAATCCCATTTTGGAAGGTTTGATTACCGTTTTGCCTTTATACGAGAGTTGATAAGTTGGTATGCCGTCATCAACAGAAAATAGGACATGTAACTGTCCGTTGGGGGACGAAAGTGTTTGTGCGTTTGCTTTCAGCGTGAACAATGCGCAGAGCGAAAGCAAGCAAAGAAAGATTTTTTTCATCTGCTATTTTTTCTTCTAAGTTTTATGATATGAATATTTTGTAAATCAAAAACTGGTGTACATTTTGAAACTGTTTGCCGGCAGCGTAATATCCATTGTGGCGGATGAAACGTCGAGGCTTTCCGACGGATTCATGTAATTGTACCATGTTCCGGTTTTGGGGAATGTAGTTGATGTAGTGATAGCTTTATTTTTGAAATTGCCGATCACCACCACCTGTTTGGCATTGCCAAACGATGACAGTGTCAGAAATCGCCCGTTTTCCCAATCCGATTCGGATACTTTCCAACTCATGGTTGCCGTCGAATTGAAAAGTTCGGGGTTGTCGTTTCGGAATTCGATCAGCTTGGTGTACGTGTCATACAATTTTTTGCGCTCAGGCACATTGAGATAATCCCATTTGACTGGTTTTTTGCCCGTGCGTCCGTTATAGTCGATGGATACGTCGTAGCCCATTTCTCCGAATTGCCATACCATTTTCGGACCCGGAACGGTGAAAAAGAAGGCCGCATTGGTTTCAAGTTGCGACATGCGCGCACCGAGATCGGTTTTCAGAATGCCGTTGCCCCACGTAATTTGTTTATAAGCAGCCCGCTCTTTATCGTGGCTCTCCATAAAGCTGACCTGGACGTGGGTCGGATATGTAGAGTTCCAATAATAGTTTTTTGAAAGATCTGATCCATCCTGGTAACCCATTGCTGTCTGACAATATTCATTATTTAATTCATGCCACACCATCATCCCCGCATCGCCCAATTCTTTCTCTTCCATATCGTCGCAAAAATGTTCCAGAATGACATAAGCATTCGATTTTGTTGCTTTGATGGTAATGTAGTAATCTTTCAAAATAGCTATTCGGGAGTCGTCCTTAGCGCTATTGTCAATATTCGGAGAGCCATTTTTATTTTGGGTGAATCCCTTGGTGAGGTCGAACCGAAAGCCGTCGACCTTGTACTCCTCCAGCAAAAACTGCAAGTTGCGTTTCACGAATTTGCGCACCAGTGGCGATTCGTGATTGAAATCGTTGAAAACGCTATACGGATGAGGTGCCGTTACATTGAAATACGGATTGTTCGCAGCAGGTCGGTTGTTGGCCGAATCCCACCACATTTTTGCGAATGGATTGTTTCCCGTAGCGTGATTGTATACTACATCGAGGATGACAGCTATGCCGCGTTTGTGGCACTCGTCGATGAATTGTTTGTACATCCGATCGGTTCCGTAGGCCTTGTCCATGGCGAAATAAAAACAGGGATTGTAACCCCAGCTGTCGTTCCCGTCGAATTCCTGTACCGGCATCAGCTCGATGGCCGTTACACCCATCGATTGCAGAGAATCGAGCTTCGCCATCGCTCCGTTGATGTCACTGCTTTCCGTGAAGTCACGCAGCAGCAGTTCATAGATCACCAGATTGTCGCGCGACGGCACCTGAAAATCGGTTACCTGCCAGTTATAGATCTCCTGTTGAATCCTGAACACGGATGCTACACCGACGGCACCCGCCGGGTAAGTTTTGTTATCGGGATAGGTCTTCACCGGAATGTACGGGTCGTTCGACGGATCGAGAATTTTACGCGAATAGGCATCGGCTAAACGAATAACGTCTCCGTTCCTTGTACCGACATAGTATTGAAATGCGTATTCTTTTGTCGCATCCAAGTTGGTTAACGTAATCCACCAACATCCTTTTTCTTCGTCCCTTGACATTTGCGAATGATCGTCGTTACTCAACGCCCAGTTGTTGAAATCGCCTACCACATGGGCAAAATCTTTGCTTTTGCCGTTTATGTCCCTGTCGTAAAGTACCAATGTAACAGTAGAATTATCGATGATATTGATCCCTTCCTGCACATTGGCGGGGAGTGGGGCATATTTTATGGCTGCCGGTTCAAAAGGATGATATTTATTATCGGAAACAGTTATAAAATAATCGTTTTCGAATCCTTTTTTTGTTCCGTCGGCATTGCGAATTACGATCCCGATTTTGTTTACCGGCGTTTCGCCCGAATTAAACCATTGTCGAATAGACGGACTAAAGGTGATTCTCCATACGTTGGGTTCGATAACTGCCATTTTGCATTTCTCGAGATTCTGATCCCATGCGGCGGGAACATGCATCCATTCGCCTTCCGAAACAACTCCCGCATGGATATAAACATCCCCTTTTTCGGCATAAAGAGCCGATGTTTTGGGCGCTTTAAAAATAATAGTTAGTTCTTTATCCGCTTCGGGATTGGTCGGAATGAGATTGATGCCGTCTTTTATTTCCGTTTCGGGCGGTTCGATGGGAGGATTGTCGTCCTTACTGCAGGAAATAAGAATCAGAAGAAACAGTACCAATATTTTGTAAAAATTTTTCATTTTAAAGGGATGAGTGTATAGATTTATAATTCAACGATATGTATTTCTCTTGGCAATAACTTCATCGATGAATGGAATTGGATTTGTTGGTTGGTTAATACATCGAAACCGGATGATTTTCCTTTAAGTGACTCGTCATATCGATTTAAATCGATGGTTACTTCTTTGGAAGTTCCATTCATGAAAACGACGATGCTTTTGTCGTTCAGATAGCGTTCATACACATAAACTCCGTTTTGCGGCACGTAGTGTTTCATTTTGCCTTTGGCAATAATTTCGTTGCCTTGACGCCATTTCAACAACTTTTGCATGAAGTTGAACGCTTCGTTTTGCAGTTCACTTCTGCCTTCGGCCGTAAATTGATTGACCGAATCATCCGGCCAGCCGCCCGGTACATCTTTGCGAATATCGCCATCACTTTTGCTCTTGTTTCCATTCATCAACAGCTCCGTTCCGTAATAAATTTGGGGAATTCCCGGAATGGTGAGCAGAAAAGTAATTCCTTGCTTAAAGCTGTCGAGATTTTTCGGCATTTCGGGCAGAAAACGATCGGTATCGTGATTGTCGAGAAACCGCAGCACGTTGTAAATATCGGAATAAACGTAATCTGTAGTCATGTGTTCGTAAATGTTGCGCAAGCCGCCTCCCCATTCGCCGGTTTCTTCGAAAAAAGCGGAATGAGCCAGTCCCATCAAGCGGAAATCCATGACAGATTTCAATTGGGTATTTTCTTTATTGTTGAGTTTGCTGTTTTTTTGCCAAAAAGCCGTGCCAACGGGATTGTTGTACCATGCTTCACCTACGATATTGTAATTCGGGTACTCCTTTTCAATAGCCCGACACCAATCAATCATCATCTGATAGTCGGCATAGGGGTAAGTGTCCTGACGAATGCCGTCCACACCCGCATATTCAATCCACCAAATACTGTTTTGAATCAGATATTTGGCAACATGTCTGTTGCGTTGGTTGAGGTCGGGCATGGAAGGGACAAACCAACCGTCGGTCATTTGTTTGGTATCGTATTGCGATGCATACAGATCGTAATAAACCTCTTTCACATGGGTGGTTTGCACATAAGGATCGAGGTTGTTGAACCAGTCTTTCGAAGGAATATCCTTCATCCATGGATGATCGCTGCCGCAATGATTGAAAATCATATCCATCACCACCTTCATGCCTTTGGCATGAGTATCTTCGATAAGTTTTACATACTCATCGTTGCTTCCGAATCGCGGATCGACGCGATAATAATTTGTAGTTGCATATCCGTGATACGAGCCGCCATCCATATCGTTTTCGAGCACCGGATTTAGCCAAATGGACGTAACGCCCAGATTATGAAGATAGTCCAAATGATCGGAGATACCTTTCAAGTCACCTCCATGACGTGCGTTTGGATCGTTGCGATCTACTTTGTAAGGCATGCGCATCGGCAATTGGTCATTCGTAGGATCGCCATTGGCAAACCGATCGGGCATAATGAGGTAGAGTACATCCGATGAGTCGAACCCTTTTACATTCTTTCGCGATGGGTTGCGTTGCTTGAGTTCATAAGGAATAGTAATTTTCTTTTTGCCGTTGGTGAAAACAATATCGAACGTTTCGGGAACGCTTTTCGAGATGTCGAGATAAAGCAGTTTATAGTTTGGGCTTTCGAGCGCCACCGACTCTTTCAGATAAACATGCGGCGAAGTAATCGTTGCCTTGTAATCGGCTATATTGTTGCCGTAAACCATCAACTGTAATTCGGATTCCTGCATGCCGCTCCACCAGAAGGCCGGCTCGATGGAGAGTTGCTGGGAAAAGGCAGAAATTGTTGTGAAAAAAATTATTATGAATGAGAATATCTTTTTCATTGGATCTTTTATTTGATTTGTTAGTTTTTAAATGCTTCTAATACTTTTGTAGGTTTTCCGTCGTCTCCCCATGCACTTAGAGCATAATGACTCCACGAGCGTGCTCCTTGAGGTTCCCAGTAAAATACGCCTAATCCCTTGTTGCTGGGCACTTCTTTTACTTTTGCAATAACTGCCTTTAGCATATCATAAGTGTTCTGTACTTTATCATCTTCACCACCCACTTCAACAACCATTACTTCTTTTCCATATCGATTTGCCATATCTTTGAGATTATTTCCCAAATCATCTATACTCTCAGTGTAATCCGGTTTGCCCTCGAGCCAATAAGGATAGTATGACATACCAATGATATCATATTTTACATCATGTTTTTTTGCATTATCGAACCAATTACGAAAACGGGCATTATTATTTCCCTGATCAATATGTAGGATTATTTTTGATTCAGGACTAACAGATTTAACGGCATCATATCCTTGATTTAGCAATGCGGCAAGTTGAGGCCAACTATCGGTGCTTCCATCCGGATATAAAAAACCTGTCGGAATTTCGTTTCCAATTTGAACCCATTCGGGGGTAATCCCTTCTTGTTTTAGCCCCTTCATGACATCGACCGTATAGTCATACATTGCTTTTTTGAGTTCTTCAAAATTCAATTCTTGCCAGGCTTTTGGTTTGTTTTGTTTAGCAGGATCTGCCCAGCTGTCGCTATAATGAAAATTTATCATTATACGCATTCCCCATTCTTTAGCACGCTTGGCCATTTGGATAGTTTCTTCTTTACTACAATGACCGCTTATGGGATCATCGAATGGAATTGATCCCGAAATTTTTTAGGATTTTGAAACAATCCTCTGCTTCTCCGTTGTCGTTACGAAAGATATAACCGCTTGCTTCCATTTGCGGCAGCCAGCTAATGTCGGCTCCGCGCACGAAAGAGGAGTCACTGCTTTCAGCCTCCGTCGTGTGCTGGCAGGAGAGAAGGAGAAACAGCAATGAAAGACAGAAATAAATGGTTCTTTGCATCCAATGATTTTGTTATGTGTGACTTGTCATGATCCATTTTTCCGATGGATCGCATGCCGGTTTGTGCAGATAGAAAAGCACGGCACTAGTGCCGCGCTTTTGCTATGAGACGCTCTATTGTTTTGTCATTGTGGCTTTAAACTGACTGGAGTCAGACAGATCCAGTGTGATCAGGTAAGTGCCTGCTTCTGCCACGGAAATATTATCCCCGCCATAGCTTAGGTTGTTCAGGTCACCACCCAGGTTGATGTCCCAGCTGTTGTTGGCGCGGAACTTGAAGCTGCCATTAACCAGTGTGGTAGTTACACTCCAAAGCCCGGTTTCGGGATCGTATGTCATCGGTGTGGAGTTGTCCCAGCTCCCTTCCGTGGCATCACCGATGAGTCCCCATTCGGTTTTCACCATCGTATAGACAGGGCTTCCCGAGAGATCCACGTCAATTTTGTACATACCGGCTTCGCTTACCTTCAGGTTACCCCCGTCGGTTGACAGTGTACCGTCGCCGCCGTCGCCATAATTGGGTCCGTCCCAGTTAGGTTGTGTGGTAAACTTAAACTCAGTGTTATCCTCACCAAAATAAACATAGCCGTCATATTTAAAGTCAAAATTACGGTTGTAGAGTGTGGGCGCTGTAGCGGGATTCCATCCCTGATAGCTACCCGGTACATAAAGTGTCAGGTTCATTTCGCCAATGATCTCGATGGTGTAGGTGTACTCCATCATGTTGAGGGTGATCTTCACCCAACCCGGCTCGGTGACACGCATGGCACCTGCTCCATCCGGGATGAGCTCACCTTCCAGTTCGGTATTGCCATCAATGGCGTTACCCAGCACGCCATTCCAGGAGGCTGCATCCTTACTCGATTTGGGAACGATCTTGAAGTTACCGTTCACATTGTTCACCAGGATGGTGAAGATGGGATCTTCGTAGACATCCTTGCTGCTGTGGTTGAACTTATAATCGTCCAGTTCGTTGAAGAGCCACTCGTTGATGTCACCAATCAGGTAATATTCGGTTTCGATCACCGGTCCTACCGGGGTGACTGTCACTGGTCCGAGCACCACCTCACCGGGAACCTGTACTGCTGTGCTGCCCTCATTGATGAAAGAGGTTACACGCAGGTAGAGATCCCTGGCTTCGGGGGCCTTCCCGTAGAGGCTTTTGGCCGCCTCATTGAGAGTGGCAGCAGTTACAAAAGCACTGTTCTGGTCGCTCACCGACGGCAGTTCTACCACCTGGTCGAAATCTTCCGAATCGGATGCTTCAAGGATAAAGGTCACTGTTGCACCCTCAGCCAGCTGAGGTGTAGCGGTTGTCTTGACGATTTCCAGTGGTGTCTCATCGGCCAGCATTTCTTCGTTAAACAGAAGGGGAGAACTCACATCCGCTCCCAGAGTGAAAGTGAAGCCGCTGACACTTTGTTCGGGTTCCTGTTCATAGGCTTGCGGCGGGGCAGCCACATGGTCATACACATCCTCACATGCATTCATCAGTATGAAAGCAAGCAGTGTGGCAAATAGGGTTATTTTTTTATTCATCTTGTGTAATATTTTAATGGAAAACCTCCCTCTACTGAAAGAGGTTTTCCGGTTCTGCCTGTTTATTCAATCTTACCTGTATAGGTGGTGAAGTTAATGTAAAGGCGTTGGCCTGCATTGCCGCTCACACGCTCTTGGTCGTCACCTGCGCCGCGGGGTACGAAGACACCGTCGAAGACAAGAAATTCGGTATGCCACCACTCGTGTCCCGGTAGCTGGATGCTGGCGCGTACTTCACCGGTGTTGGTGAAAGGAGGTGAGACAAATGGAGCATCGGCACCCAGTGAGAGATCGGGCACGGCAAAGCGGTAAGCCTCATCGGTGGTGCCCCAGTTGCCTGCGGCAACCTCGCCCTGGAGATATACGTGCGGCGGGTAGAAGTCCACGGCGAATTCGTACTCACGGCCGTTGATGGTGGTGGTTACCACTACGATGTACCATCCAGGATTTCCGATGCCGATATTACCGCCGCTATCACCCGCACGGGGATCAGCAGTACCATTGGCGTTTATAGTTGCCTGTCCGAAGCCGATTTCGTTGCCGTCCCATGCCTTGGCGTAGTTGAACTTGATCTCAGCGTTGTTGCCGTCACCGGTCTGTCCCAGGTACTGCATCGCCCAGAACTTGCCGGGAGAGCCCCATACCGGAATCATCTCCGTAGCGTTGTCCCAATTCCAGTTTCCGGCCACATTGCCGATGATATACATCTCTTCCGGCATCACCATCGGGTCGAGAGCGAAGTAGCCCTTCACCTGCAGGGTGATCACATTTGAGAACACTTCTCCCGCACCTTTCTCATTCAGTCTGGATGAGAGACGCACATAGAGCGGATGCGGATCGGCGGGATATTCACTTTCATCGGTGACCCCATGCATTCCAACCAGTGCAAGTGCCAGGTCAGCAGCGTTGATCGCAAACTTGGCTGTGGTGTAGGTGCCGGGTAGCGTCACCGGATTTGAAAAGTCGGAGGTAAGGGATACCTGCACGCTGTAGATAGCGGCAGCGGTGAAGCCGTAATCGGGTTGTGAGGTGGTAAACTCAATGGTTTCCGTGTTCTTGAGATCGTAAATGCCTGAGGCATATTTCGGCACGTTGAGTACAAAGCTCTCCGGCTGCTGAAGTACCACCTTCTCATCTTCCTGGCAGGACCAGAACAGAGAGATACCGGCCAGTAATAGGATTGTATGAATGATATTTTTCATTGTCTGTAGGATGTTTAAGATGTTTAATTGGCGTTACTACTTGATTCATATCCGGTGTTTTGTACCAGGTTTATATTAGCTCCCATGTCGTCTGCCGGAATAGGGTAAACGTTGAAGTAATCGGCTACCGAACGTCCTTCAGGGACATTCCCTTTCCATGGCCAGAGATAGGAGGATCCGGCAAACTTGCCGAAACGAACCAGGTCGGTGCGTCGTTGTCCTTCGTAGAAGAACTCACGTCCTCTCTCATCCAGGATATAGTCCAGCGTAAGCTCTCCTGCTGTAATGGCGGCAGCATTGTCATCGCTGTAAGAGCGTTTGCGCAGTTGGTTTACCAGCTGCAGTGCAATGTTTTCATCTCCGCCGGCGCCACCTCTGAGCACTGCTTCGGCGTAGTTGAGATAGATTTCACCCAAGCGGAAGAGTGGAAAATCGGTATAGGCTATATTGCTGGGGGGGAGTGTGCCGTCGCTGTTGCGGTTATAATATTTCACTACAGGAATACCATTGTTGGTAAAGAGGGATGGATCTACAATCTCCACGTTTTCGGTGTAATCGAGACGCAGCATGGAGAAGCGACTGTCAGCTTCATGCTGGTACTCCCGTTCAAAGGTGTGGAGCAGTGCCTTGGTGGCACGGTTACCCTGCCATGCACCCACGGCATTCACTTCAGCCTGCAGGTCGGAAGGCTCCATGGCGCACAGCAGGAAGGTCATTCCACCCCAGGTTTGGGTATCGGATCCTTCGTAACGGATCGGGAAGATGATCTCAGGTGAGTTGTGGTTGTCAGCCTTGAAAATGTTCGCATACACCGGGTCGAGTTGGTAATTCACATCCATCACCTTCTTACTGTAGGTAATGCTTTCTGTATATTTTTTTACACCGATGTAGGTCTCGGCATTGAGGTATAGACGGGAGAGCAGTGCCCAGTTGGCCGCTTTGTGTGCGCGGCCGTAGTTGGTTGCATTGTAGCCAACGAACGGGTCGAGCATATCTGGTTCGCAGGCAATCAGTTCTTTTTCGATGTAATCGAACAGATCTGCAGCCTTGATCTGGGGAGGCAGGGTGCTTCCCACGGGGCTCTCTTCCGTGACAAAAGGTACATTTCTAAACATATCGAGCAGATAGTAGTAAGCCAATGCACGATGGAAACGGGCTTCGGCACGAAATGCCTGGATCTTATCCCGGTCTGCCTGGCTTACTCCCCGTGAGGAGAGTTTTTCCTCCGATGTTTCCCTTAGGAAGGCATTGGCCAGGTTGATCTGGTAGTAGAGACGATAGTAGAATCCCTTGATAAATACGTTGCTTGATGTCCAAGTGATGTGGTTTAGGTCGGGAATGCCTACATCGTTCCAGGCGCAATGTGCCTCGTCGGTGGGTAGTTGTTGTAGGTTCCAGAGTCCTCTGAGGAAGGATGCCTGGCTACCTCCATCCACCCCAGCCACGTCAGGGTCACCATCACCGCCGCTGTTGCCACTGATGGCCAGTCCGGCGTATATTTTGGCCAGCAGTTCCTGGTAGGGCCCTATTTCACTTCCAAATACCTTTTCCGATACCAACTCTTCCTCATCAAGTGGTATGGTGTCCAGATCGTTGATGCAGGATGAGAGTACTCCCATCATCAGACTGATAGCAACGGTCAATAGAATTTTATATTTTGTTGTTTTCATACGATTTTTTATTTTTTTCATCAGATATATGGAACTTGTAGATCTAATCATTTTGTCCGGATGAATTTACTGTCAAGTTCTTTTCTATCTTTCAGGAATTAAAAATTTAAATTAAGTCCCACAATGAATACACGTGGGTGTGGATAAATGTTATTGTCTATGCCGTTATTGGTAAACTCAGGATCCAGACCTTCATATTTCGTGATAACAAATGGATTTTGTACCGTAAAATGGATTCTGCCGGATTGCGGGTTGTTTAACAGGTGGGTAAAGTTGTAACCCAATGAAATGTTATCCATCTTCAGGAAAGATGCATCCTGGATGTAGTAGCTGGATTGATAGTGCACCGCATCAAAGTTGGTGTAGGTGGCACTGTTGACCCTGTTCTTCAGCCATCCGGAGGGGTCGTAAGTGGTATTTTTCGATTCCCGGTTCGATTGGATATTGTTATAGGCATAGTTGCCGATGTTAGCGCGTAAGGAGAAATTGAAGTCCCAATTCTTGTAGGAGAGCTGAGAGGACAAACCCATATACACATCGGGTGCTGCATTCTTGTATGGGATCATATCCTGCTCGTTGATGGAGCCGTCAGCATTTTGGTCTACGAAGACACCTTCAAGTGGCTTACCTGCTTCATCATAAACTTGTTCATATACAAAGAAGGAACCGGCCGGATAATTGACTGCATGGATGGCAATGGTATTACCTGTACCACCATCGATGCCGCCAAAACGTACCCCTACATAGTTCGGGTCATCGTTGATGGTCAGTTTGGTGATCTTGTTCTGGTTATATGTCACGTTGTAGCTCAGGTTCCAGTTCCAGTCCTTGCTGACAACCGGACGGCCGGTGATGGTGAACTCAACCCCCTTGTTCTCCAGTTCGCCCACGTTGGTGAGCAACTGATTGCTGAAGTTGGTTCCCGCAGCTATGCCGACGGTGTTTAGTAGGTCCGTGGTCTTACGATAGTAAACATCAAAGGCACCGCTGATGCGGTTGTTCAAGAAACCGTAGTCGAGACCTGCGTTATAGGTGGCTGTTTCCTCCCATTTCAGGTTTTCGTCGTACGCCAGTGGGCGAATGAGTGAAATTCTCTGATCTCCGAAGAAATAGTTGGCTCCTGCCTGACTGTAACTGTATCGTCCCATCCAGGGATAATCGCCGCTGCCCAGATTCTGTTGTCCCGTCACACCGTAACCTAAACGCAGTTTCAGGTCTGACATCACACCGCCGGCATCTGCCATGAATGGCTCGTTGATAATTTTCCAGGCAAAGGCTGCAGAGGGGAACAGACCCCATTTGTTGTCGGGACTGAAGCGCGATGATCCGTCGTTACGCAGGGTGAGTGTGAGCAGATAACGTTCCAGCAGAGAGTAGTTCAATCGGCCGAAAAAAGAAATCACGAAACTCTCTGTGGCGTAATCGTTGCTATCCCTGTAGAACTCTTCACCTGTCTCGGCAGCCTTGGCAGCTGAATAGGGATAAGTATTTTCTGATTCATTATAGAAGCGTTGCCATGAGTACCCGCCCATCGCGTCGAAACGATGAACGCCCATCTCTTTGGCATAATTCAGGTAGAAATCAAGCAGCGTGTTGCTCTTATACTGGCTATAGGTTGAATTTTCACCCCATCCCGATTTATAATTACCCCAGGTGTAACTCATTGGAGAGTTGTCTTCAATAATCACTTTTCCATCACTTTTCGAAATATCATACCCTAAATTGAGGTTTGCTCTCAGTTCTTCCAGAAACGGCATTTTGTAATCAAGCTGAATGTTGCCTATACTGCGCATTACTTCAGAGTTGTCATGTTTCTGCATCAGAATAGCGAGCGGATTGGCCAACGCAATGTCGATGGGTGTTCCATCAGGTTTCAGTGTCATATAATAACCATTGCCGTAATCGGAAGGTGATTCTGCATAGACAGGCATGGTAGGATCAAACTGAGTAGCCGAGTTGATTGCTCCCTGGTCTGCAAAACGGTTGGTGTTGTACATTCCTCTGGCGTTCAGTTGTACCCTGAGCTGATCATCAAAGAAGCTTGGTGAGAGATTAACGCTTGCGGTATATCTTTCCAGATGGGATGTTCTCAGGATACCGTTTTCATTGGTGTAACCCACAGATACACGATAGGGTAGTATCTCGCCCGCACTGCCGGAGAGGCTGAGGTTGTGGTCGGTGCTGGCAGCTACATGGAAAATCTCGTCCTGCCAGTTGGTTTCGGTATTTCCGAGAGCAGCAGCCTGAGGGCTGTCGGCACCGAAGGAGTTGATCACATAGTTGCGAAAAGTGGGTGCATCCATCACATCCACGGCGCCGGTGCGGGTGCTGACGGAGAAGTTTCCGTTATAGGCGAGTTGTGCTTTTCCGGACTTTCCTTTTTTCGTGGTGATGATGATTACACCGTTTGAGGCGCGTGAACCGTAGATGGCGGTTGCAGATGCATCTTTCAGTACGGTAAAGGTCTCAATGTCGTTCGAGTTGATGGTGCTCAGCGGATTGGCCATTCCACTTATTCCTGTGGCATTGTCCACTGGCACGCCGTCGATCACGATTAGTGGATCGTTGCTGGCCGACATAGATGACCCACCGCGGATGCGGATGTTGGCAGCCGATCCTGGTGCTCCACCCGATGAAACAACGCTAAGACCGGCTACTTGACCTGCCAGTAGATCGGAGGGAGATGTCGCCAAACCTCTGTTCAGCTTGGTGGCATCCACCGCCACTACCGATCCTGTAGCATCGTTTTTTCTTACAGTTCCATACCCAATTACCACCACCTCTTCCAATAATTCTACATCTTCTTCGAGAATTATTTGGATGTTGGTTCTGTTATTGATGGGAACGACTTGCATCTTGTAGCCAATGTAACTCACTTCAAGTACACCATTGCCGGGGGCTTGAAGTGAGAAATTACCATCCGTGTCTGTAGCCGTTCCCACGGTAGTTCCCTGTAAAAGAATTGTGGCTCCGATGATCGGTTCGCCGTTCACATCTCTTACCGTACCTTTCACGTTTGTTTGGCCGGTTTGGGCAATTGCCGAAACAGCCATCAATAGTCCTATCATTGACAATAAGACTGTCTTCATACTTTTTTTGAATTTTAAAACCATGTTACTAGCGTTATTAGATTACTGAATCAAATAATTTCATTTTCTCTGTATTTAGAATTAGTACTCAATTTAATATCGCAATGAAGGCTAAAATGTTTCATCATTCTATTAAACTTTACTTTCATAACAAATGTATGGGGAACAAAGTTATCAATATGAAAAAAAAATGATAAATCGTCATTTTTTAACATGCAATCGTTTGCATCCAAATGATGAGTGTAAATAATACTATTATAGATATTTGTCTTTATTTATTGCTCAATGGATATAAAGAGTTTTGAACATTTGATACCTCTCCCGACTTTCAAAATGATTCATTTCGGTTTCTTTCATCTTGTTCAGTCTAATTTATCTGTAACAAATATTTCATGATTTGACCATTTTGTGAGAAATAGAATGAGATTATCTCAATTTACTTTTGAGATTGATTCATAAAATAATCTCGGCGGTTGGTATTTAAATATTTGATATATAGTATTTTGAAAATTATCAAATGGGTGTTGATAACTTTTTTGAAAAAAAATGTGTAGAAATGTGGGGGAAAGTGGATTATTTTGTACTTTTACGACGTTGAAAGTTGTAAATCAATGATAAAATAATTTATAGAATGCAGTTTTTGGGAAATATGGAAGCCAAAACAGATGCCAAAGGACGTGTCTTTGTTCCGGCATGTTTTCGGAAAACCCTGCAAAACGCAGGAGAAGATTATCTTGTGCTTCGTAAGGATATTTTTCAAGACTGTCTTGTGTTGTATCCCGGTTCGGTGTGGGAAAAAGAAATAGAGGCACTGCGCCGCAGATTGAATAAATGGAATAGTGATCAACAGCAGATTTTCAGACAATTTGTGCTCGATGCAGAACGTATAGAAATAGACGCCAGCGGCAGAATACTCATTCCGAAACGTTATCTTCAATTGGTAGGAATCGATACAGATGTGCGATTTTTAGGCGTCGATGATACGTTCGAGATATGGGCGAAAGAAAAACTCGAAAAGCCTTTGGTTTCGCCCGAAGAATTTTCGACAAAAATTCAGGAATTAATGCAGTAGAAACATTTTTTTGTAACTCATAAAATGGCAGACACATATCATACACCGGCTTTGCTTGTCGAAAGTATCGACGGACTCGATATCAAGCCCGACGGGATATATGTGGATGTTACTTTCGGCGGTGGCGGGCATTCGCGTGAAATACTTTCGCGATTAGGGCCTAATGGCAAATTGTATGCACTCGATCAGGATGCGGCTGCTTACGATAACCGCATCGATGATCCGCGTTTTGTTTTTATTAGAGGAAATTTTCGCTATCTCAGGAATTTCATGAGATACTATGGAGAGAATTGTGTGGACGGGATTTTAGCCGATTTGGGCGTTTCATCTCACCATTTTGATAGTCCCGGTCGCGGTTTTTCTTTCAGATTCGAGGGCGATCTCGATATGCGGATGAATCAATCTTCGACAAAGAATGCAGCAAAAATTCTCAACGAGTATCCCGAGAATCAGCTTTCGTCGATTTTTTCGCGATACGGCGAATTGAATAATGCGGGCAAAATAGCTGCAGCAATCGTTCGTTCCCGAGATATTCATCCGGTATCTACCATAGAGGATTTTGTAAAGATTCTGGAACCGTTCACTTTCAGGGATAGAGAAAAGAAAATTCTCGCGCAAGCATTTCAGGCTTTGCGTATCGAGGTCAATGATGAAATGGAAGCTCTCCGAGAGATGTTGCGTCAATCGTTGCAAATACTCCGAAAAGGAGGGCGAATGAGTGTTATCTCCTATCATTCACTCGAAGACCGAATGGTGAAAAATTTTTTCCGATCGGGCAATGTCGAGGGAAAAATTGAAAAGGATTTTTTTGGAAATGCGTTTACTCCTTTTGCTCTTGTCAATCGAAAGGTTATTGTTCCGCGCGAAAGTGAACAACAAAGCAACCCTCGGTCGAGAAGTGCAAAATTGAGAATTGCAGAAAAAATAATCGAATAAACTTTTTTGTTTATGAAGCTTGATCGTATCCGAAAGTCGTTTGTCCACGTTTTTGGAGGAAGCGTGCTCACCGAAGGTGTTTTTGTGAGAAATTTGCGTTTCATCATCACGTTGTTGTTCATCATGTTTATCTTCATCAGCTATCGTTATTCTGTTTTGAGAAAAATGGCTGAAGTGGAGTCACTCGAACGTCAGTTGAAAGATGCAAAATACGAAGCCCTTTCCATTTCGGCCGAACTCACCAAGGCGAGTCGTCAGTCCGAAATCGAACAGCGTATTGCCAGAGAGGGTCTTGATCTAAAGGTTTCAGATCAACCTTTTTATGTGATAAAAGCCGATAAACAGAAAAAATAAAAACTTGTCTGAGGATGGAACAGCCAAATAAGAAATTGGAAAACAAAGGTGTTATGTCCCGCTATGGACTAATCGTCACTTTTTTAATTCTTTTTTCCGTTATGATCGTGTTTTCGGCCGGAAGAGTAATTTTTTCTGACGAAGGCAAAAAATGGCGTGAAGTTGGCGAAAAGGAAACGGTAATCAAAGATCGCGTGATTCTGCCCACGCGTGGCAATATTTATACGTGTGACGGTAAACTTTTGGCTACGAGCGAACCGCTTTACAGTATTTATATGGACTTTTGGGCCGACGGTATGCAAAAAGATACACTCGAAAAATATGTAGGACCTCTCTCGAAAGCATTGGCAAAAAAATTTCCCAGTCGTTCGGCAAATCAATATCGAAATCTGATCCTCAGTGGATGGAAACAACGTGAGAAGGAAGAACGGCAGATCGAAGATTATCGGTCGCGTGGAATCGATAAGAAAGTTACCCTTCGTTCGCGCTACATTCGTATCATCAAAGAAGATATTTCGTATGTCGATCTTAAGGAAATTCGTACGTTTCCTTTTTTTAATTTTCGTTCAAATAAGAGCGGACTTATCGCTGAAGAAAAAAATGCCCGTCAAAAACCTTTCGGAAATTTGGCAACACGTACGGTAGGTAGTGTTTATAAAGATTTGGAAAAAGGTGGGGCAAGTGGATTGGAGCTTAAATACGATTCGTTGTTGCGGGGAGTTCCCGGTGTGAAAAATCGTCAGAAAATTCAGGGTAAATGGATGGACGTAGTCGAAATTCCTGCTGAAGCCGGTTGCGATGTGGTAACGACGCTTGATGCCTCTATTCAGGATATTACCGAAAAAGCCCTTCGGGCAAAACTGATCGAAACGGATGCCGAATCGGGAACAGCCATCATTATGGAAACAAAAACGGGTGAAATAAAAGGAATTGCAAATCTCGATCGGGTTGCTCCCGGAACTTATTACGAAGGCAATCCCAATGCTTTTTCGTATATGAACGAACCTGGATCGACATTCAAGACTGTAACCGTGATGGCGGCACTCGACGACGGACTCATCACCCCGACAGATTCTTTTTATGTTGGCAACGGGTTGTTTCAATACAATGGGAAGTGGGTGAGAGATCATTATTGGCGTCAGGGCAAGGACAGAGGATACCTCACCGTTGCCGAAGGACTTGCTGTTTCGTCGAATGTGGTGATGAGCAAAATTGCGCTTAAGGCTTATGAACATAATCCTCGAAAATTTGTAGAAGCAATCGACCGTATCGGTTTGCGCAAACAGCTGAAGTGGGACGTGCCTCTTAATGGAATCGAGGGGACATCTGTGATCCGGTATCCCGACGATAAAAAAAATTACTGGTCGAAAACCACTTTGCCCTGGATGTCGTTTGGCTACGAAACGCAAATACCTCCTATTTATATATTGATGTTTTATAATGCTATTGCCAACAATGGGAAAATGATTCAGCCTTTCATCGCAAAAAGTTTTATAAAAGACGGGAAAGTGATGAAAAACATGGAGGCAAATGTCGTGAATCCGAAAATTTGCAAAGACACCACGCTATCTCAAGTCAAAAAAATGCTTGAAGACGTAATTACCGAAGGAACGGCAAAGGTTGTGAAATCCGATTACTTTACCATAGCGGGTAAGACGGGAACGGCTCTCATTGCTTCCAACGGCGGATACGAAAATTATTATGTGTCGTTTTGCGGATATTTTCCCGCAGAAGATCCACAATATACATGCTTTGTCGGAATTCGCAAACCTAAAGGGCCTCCATCAGGAGGCGGACAGGCCGGAACCGTATTTAAAGCAATTGCCGAACAAACGTTCCTGCGAAATGTCCGATTGACGCCGGCCGATTGCAAACCCGATTCGTCATTGCAAAAGCTGCCGCCTGTGAAAAACGGAAATTGGAGGAATAGCGAAACTGTCTTTGAGGCATTGGGATTGAATACATTCAATTTTTCACCGGCAACGGATTGGGTGCAAATCCGGCTCGATAGTTTGCAATATCATCCCAAAGAACTTCCCATAAATCGAAAAAGCGTTCCCAATGTTTTGGGAATGGGCGCTCGCGATGCGGTATATCTCTTGGAGAAATCGGGTATGCGTGTGAATCTGACAGGAGCCGGAAAAGTTACATCGCAATCCTTTGCTCCTGGTACGCGAGTGAATAAAGGGACAACTATCAGTATTGTTTTACAATAAAAAAATCGAGGTATGAATCTTAACCGTTTAATTGCCAAATGCAATGTGATCTCTATCAAGGGAGATGCCGAAGTGGAAGTGAAATCGATTACATCCGATTCGCGTCAGGTGCAGCCGGGTGCATTGTTTATCGCGGTCGAAGGAATTTGCACCGATGGACATTCCTATATTGGCAAAGCCATCGAGCAGGAAGCGGCCGTTGTGGTTTATGACAAACCGGTGATCGAAGAATATTTTTCACGTGTTACGTATGTTCAGGTCGAAAACAGTGCAATTGCTCTTGCGCTCATTGCTTCCGAATGGTATGGCAATCCGTCCGAACGGCTTCAATTGGTGGGCGTTACCGGAACGAATGGCAAAACAACCGTTGCCTCACTGCTTTATGGGATGTTTCGTCACCTCGGCTTTCGTGCGGGTTTATTATCTACCGTGAGCAACTATGTGAACGACGAAAAATATCCCACCACGCACACCACGCTCGACCCCATTACGCTCAATTCTTTCTTGCGAAAAATGGTAGACGCCGGTTGCACGCATGCTTTTATGGAAGTAAGTTCACATGCCATTCATCAGAAGCGGGTGCACGGATTGCATTTCGCTGGCGGCATATTCACTAACCTCACTCAGGATCATCTCGACTATCACAAAAACATGCTCGAATATCGGAATGTGAAGAAATCTTTTTTTGACAGTCTTCCGTCCGAAGCTTTTGCTCTGACTAATATCGACGACAAAAATGGTCAGGTGATGGTACAGAATACCAAAGCAAAGATATGCACCTATTCGGTGAAAAATATGGCCGATTTCAAGGCACGTATTTTCGAAAAACATTTCGAGGGCACTGATATCGAAATCAACGGCAGACAACTCACGGTGCAATTTGTTGGCGTGTTCAACGTTTATAACCTGCTGGCCGTGTATGGCGCAAGTCGTTTGCTGGGTTTGGACGAAGAGGATGTGCTTAAGACGCTCTCTGTGCTCAAACCGGTGGCCGGTCGTTTTCAAACCCTTCATTCACCAAAAGGATTTACGGCTATTGTGGATTATGCGCACACGCCGGATGCCATCACCAATGTGCTCAATGCCATCCATGAAGTGCTCGATCGAAAAGGATCGGTCATTACGGTGGTGGGCAGTGGAGGCAATCGCGATAAAACCAAACGCCCCATCATGGCACGCGAGGCTGTGAAATTGAGCGATAGGGTGATATTTACTTCCGATAATCCCCGATTTGAGGAACCTGAAGATATCCTAAACGATATGCTTGCCGGACTTTCAGAAGAGGAAAAAGCCGATACACTGACTATTGTCGATCGGCGCGAAGCGATAAAAACGGCTTGCGCGCTGGCAAAAAAGGGTGATGTTGTGCTCATTGCAGGCAAGGGACATGAGGACTATCAGGAGGTGAAGGGTGTGAAGCATCATTTCGACGACAGAGAAGAAGTGGAAAAAATATTTAAATCGTAAGTTGCAATATTCATTGACAGGATAAGTACATTGGATTAAAAAATCAAATCATCGCGTTATGTTGTATTATCTTTTTAATTATTTGGACAAATTCGATTTTCCGGGTGCGGGGATGTTTCACTACATCATGTTTCGCACGGCAATGGCAGCACTGTTTTCATTGCTCTTTTCGATTGTAGTGGGCAAGTGGATTATCCGCAAATTGCAAGCAAAACAAATTGGCGAAACCATTCGCGATCTCGATTTGGAAGGACAGTACAGCAAGCGTGGAACACCTACGATGGGCGGTATCATCATCATTCTTTCCATTCTGACATCGATTCTTTTGTTTGGTAAACTCGAAAACATCTACGTTATTTTGATGATTGTCAGCACGATTTGGCTTGGAGCTCTGGGATTTACCGACGATTACATCAAAATATTCAAAAAGGATAAAAAGGGATTGAAGGGAAAATATAAAATTTTGGCACAAATTGGATTGGGACTGATCATTGGCATTACATTATATATGAATCCGAACGCGGTGATGAGGGAGAACACCGAAATCAGGGGCACAGATTTTGTAGAGCAGGCCGAATTTAGAGGTGGAGAGATAAAATCGACCAAAACGACGATTCCCTTTGTGAAAAATAACAATTTCGATTATCGGTCGCTCGTATCTTTCATGGGCGAATATGCCGACGAAGCGGCTTGGATTCTGTTCATAGCCGTCGTGGTTCTGATTGTTACGGCAGTTTCCAACAGTGCCAATCTCACCGATGGGCTCGACGGGTTGGCTTCGGGCTCTTCGGCCAGCATCGGCGTGGCACTCGGATTGTTGGCTTACGTTTCGGGACGTGTCGATTTCGCTTCCTACCTTAATATAATGTATATTCCCGGAAGCGATGAATTGTTGGTTTTTGCAGCTGCTTTTGTCGGAGCGACGGTTGGATTTCTTTGGTACAATGCCTATCCTGCGCAGGTTTTCATGGGCGACACCGGCAGTCTGACGCTGGGCGGATTGATCGGCGTTTTTGCCGTGCTCATTCATAAAGAACTGCTGTTGCCCATATTGTGCGGCGTGTTCTTTGTCGAGGCGCTGTCGGTTATCGTTCAGGTTACCTATTTTCGATATACAAAAAAGAAATATGGTGAGGGGAAACGCGTTTTCAAGATGACGCCTTTGCATCATCACTTCCAAAAGCCGGGCGACGGCAGCATCGATGCCCTCATTCAAAAGCCGTTCAAGGCACTTACCGAACCTAAAATCGTTACGCGATTCTGGCTCGTGGGAATGATTTTGGCCGTGCTGGCACTCGCAACGCTGAAAATGCGGTAAAAGAGAAATAAGAAATAAGAAATAAGAAATAAGAAATAAGAAATAAGAAATAAGAAATAAGAAATAAGAAATAAGAAATAAGAAATAAGAAATAAGAAATAAGAAATAAGAAATAAGAAATAAGAAGTAAGAAGTAAGAAGTAAGAAGTAAGAAGTAAGAAGTAAGAAGTAGGAAGTAAGAAATAAGAAATAAGAAAGGAGTATTATAATGTCAATTTCATCTTTTCAATCGTTGATTGTTTGGCAAAAAGGTCATCAACTTGTATTGGATATCTATAGAATGACCAAAAGTTTTCCGGATGATGAGAGGTTTTCTTTAATTTCCCAAATAAGAAGGTCATCTTTATCGATAACGGCTAATATTGCAGAAGGATATCGAAAGATTGGGAAGAAAGACAAACTCCGTTTCTTCAATATATCACAAGGTTCATTGGCTGAGACATTGAATTATATTATTCTTTCATACGATTTGGGGCTTATTTCGAAACTCGATTACTTACAATACGAAAATCAGATCGAAGAAGTTAATCGACTCTTGAACGCTTATTGTTCTAAAATAGTAAATGATTCAACTAATGGAGAAGCAATTTCTTCTAACTTCTAATTTCTAAATTCTGACTTCTTTAAATAAGAATTATCAATTATGCATTATCAATTAGTTATTCTGGGTGGTGGCGAAAGTGGCGTGGGGGCAGCCATTTTGGGAAAAGCCAAAGGATTCGATGTGTTTTTGTCGGATAGCGGAAAGCTTGACGACGAGCACCGGCAGACGCTGATCGATTATCATATCGATTTTGAGGAAGGAAAACATTCCGAAGAAATTATCTTGGAGGCAGAGGAAATAGTGAAAAGTCCCGGAATACCCAACAGCGCACCGATCATGCAAAAAGTGATAGCCCGCGGCATTCATGTGATGAGCGAAATAGAATTTGCCGGACGCTATACCGATGCCAAGATGATTTGCATTACCGGAAGCAATGGAAAAACTACCACCACGAGTCTGATTTATCATATCTTGAAGTCGGCCGGCCTCAATGTGGGACTGGGCGGAAACATCGGGGCTAGTTTTGCCCGTCAGGTGGCTGAGCAGCATTTCGACTATTACGTGCTCGAATTGAGTAGCTTTCAGCTCGATAATATGTACGATTTCAAAGCCGATATTGCCGTGCTCATGAATATCACGCCCGATCATCTTGACAGGTACGATCACGATATGCAGAAATATGTGGATGCCAAAATGCGCATCATCCGCAATCAGGCCATCGACGATGCATTCGTTTACTGGATGGACGATCCGATCGTTACCCGCGAAATCGAAAAACTGAAACCTGAAGCTACGCTTTATGGATTTCGCGAACATAAGGACGATCGCGCCTGCGCCTATACCGACAATCACAAAATTTATATTCATACCGGAGATCATATGTTTACGATGGATCAAGAGCTGCTTGCACTCGAGGGAACGCACAACCTCTACAATTCGCTGGCATCGGGCATCGTTGCCAAACTGTTGGATATCGACGACGCAAAGTTGCGCGAATCGCTCAGCGATTTCAAGGGAGTACCGCATCGGCTCGAAAAGGTTGCTACCGTGCGCGGCGTGCAATATATCAACGACTCCAAAGCTACCAACGTCAATTCGTGCTGGTATGCCTTGCAGAGTATGCGCACCAAAGTGGTGCTCATCCTGGGCGGAACGGACAAGGGCAACGACTATTCCGAAATAGAAGGCTTGGTGAAGGAAAAGGCGCGTGCCCTGATTTTTTTGGGAGTGGATAATTCGAAACTGCATGCCTTTTTCGACGGCAAAGTGCCCGTCATCGAGGAGGCCAAATCGATGGAGGAAGCCGTGAGCAAGGCCTATCGGCTTGCCCAAAAAGGCGACACTGTGCTGCTTTCGCCTTGCTGCGCAAGTTTTGATTTGTTCAAAAACTACGAAGATCGCGGCGACCAGTTCAAGCAGTATGTGCGCAGATTGTAAGGCCGATTACAAGGGGCGATGAGTTCTCCGCGCGATTCGGAATTTTATTGTCCCGATTGCGATCTATTCATCACTCATAAGATAATGCAGGTAAAACAATTTAATCAAAATACACGATATGTCTAATAAAACTGAAATATATAGCGATGACGACGATTCCGACATCATGAGTGCCGAACTTGCGTCGTCCGAACCCGGATCAAGGGTTTCGTTCTTTTCAAAAGTGTTTAAGGGCGATAAGGTGGTGTGGGCTATCTTTATCATTTTGTGTGTGATATCTGTAATCGAGGTGTTTAGTGCCACCAGCACCATCGTTTATCGTCAGCACAACCAGTGGGGGCCGATTTTGCGCCATATCATGTTTTTAATCGGCGGAGTGGGCATTATTCTCCTCATTCACAACATTCCCTACCGATATTTTTCGTCGCTCATTTTCATACTCATCATTTCCGTCATTCTGCTCATCCTCACGCCGGTGATTGGCACCACCGTCAATGGTGCCGAACGGTGGATTTCCATTTTCGGATTCACCATTCAACCTTCCGAAATTGCCAAAATATCGCTTATCGGTACGATTGCTTTCCTGCTGAGTAAACAAAACGGCGAAAACGATTCTACGCTTTTCAAATGGATGGTTGGGCTGATGGTGGTGGTTTGCGGCATCATCGCGCTCGACAATCTCTCGACCGCCGTGTTGCTGTTCGGGGTATGTTTTTTGTTGATGTTCATCGGACATGTCAAGCTCATTCGCTTGGCCAAGTTGATGCTCGGAATAGCACTGTTTGCCGTTCTGTTGGTGCTGATGCTGAAAATAATGCCCGCAAGCTGGACGGAAAAAGGGCCACTGAGCCGTGCCGAAACCTGGAAAAGCCGCATCGACAATTTTGGCTCTCACAAACAGCAGACCGAAGAATTGTATTTCACCATCACCGACGACAATTATCAGGTGGCACATGCCAAAATAGCCATTTCCAACGGCGGACTATTCGGGAAATTTCCCGGCAATAGTACCGAGCGCGATTTCCTGCCACAAGCTTATTCCGATTTCATTTATGCCATCATCATCGAAGAGTTGGGCCTTCTGGGCGGCGTGTTTGTATTGCTGCTCTATGTGGTGTTGCTCATCAGGGCGGGAATGATAGCGCGCAAAACCCGGAAGCTCTTTCCCAAATATTTGGTGTTGGGATCGGCACTCATTTTGTCTGTCCAGGCATTTGTCAACATGGCCGTCGCTGTCAATCTCATTCCCGTCACGGGTCAGCCTCTTCCGCTCATCAGCCGAGGTGGCACATCTACGCTCATCACGTGTGCCTATTTCGGATTGATATTGAGTGCCGACCGTTTCGGAATGGGCAAGTCGAAAAAGAAATTTACCGATGATGAGGCTGCCGACCATACCGATGATTCCGATCACGATACTCCCTCGGACACAAAGCCCGATGACGTCGTTCGCGAACTGGTCGGCCTCGAAGACAATGTGGAGTTCGAGATTATTCATGTGTAATATAAATACGTGATTTATTGATAGCTTTACTAATCTGTCTGAGCTTTGCATTAGTTTCACGAAACGAATAGATTTATCTGTTAAACAATTTATTTTTATGAAAAAAATAGCGCTTATTTTAGCCGTCTTATCGGTAAGTATGAAGATCTTTTCGCAAACAGAAAATAATTTTGGTATGCACGTTGAGGTTGGATACGCATTTAGTTTGCCGAAAGGAGGGAATGCTAATTTTAATTATCATGGCCTGAATATTTTGGGTATGCCGGGATACCATGTATCGGAAAATTTATTTACAGGGGTTGGCATTGGTTTATATGATTACCGATATAATCCTATTATAGTGGGAGGAACGATGGATGTAGATTTTATTTCGGCTCCGATATTCATTCACGGATTATATTCATTTTTTATATATCCGAAAATTAAATCTTATGTGGGTTTAAAAATTGGATATGGTATTGTTTCCGACAAATTAAATTATACGATGGAGAATCCTAAAGCCGAATGGCAAATGGAAGCATCGGGAGGGTTATATTTGTCTCCTTCGATAGGAATTCTTTATTCATTGAATAAAAGACATATGCTTTCGCTTGGACTGTCATACGATATGCAGCAATATCGGTTGAAGAAAACGGTGGAAGCCTATGGAACTGATAGTGACGAAACAAATTCGGCTCTCGCCGTGAAAGTAGGTTGGCTCTTCTGACAATATCGAATTACGTTATTGGTAAGATATATGCTGATTTCGTGATGGAAACGCTGAGGAATACGAACATTCGAAACTCTTAGGTGGCTTTGCAGACGCGCAAAGCACCCGAACAGGGTTGAACAAGTACTTTGCAGACGCGCAAAGCCCCCGAACAAGGTTGAACAAGTACTTTGCAGACTTGCAAAGCACCCAAACAAGGTTAAACAAGTACTTTGCAGACGTGCAAAGCACCTGAACAGGGTTGATCGAATGCTTTACTGATCCGAAATGCATTTGATTCACCTTAATAACCGATTTGGAGAAGCGATGATCATTCTTTACGAAAAGAACTTGTATTTCAAATAATATAAATATATTTGTTGTCGTCGGATTATCAAAAGCCATGCGCGACGAGGCGCTCGATGCGTTTCGCGCTTTTTGCGAAGCAGTGAATGCACTTGCTCTTGTGGAAGGCGGGGATAAGTATGCCAAACTCATCGGACAGATCGATACCCTTATCAGTGATTATCGAAACAAAGCCTTGCAGCGTCGCGCCAAAAATGATGCTTCCGAAAAGAACGATGCAGCGGCACAGAATGAAGCAAAATAAGTTCGATTTTGTCGCATAATTTCAAAAGACGGCAAACATATATCGTGCCGTCTTTTTCTTAACTTTGTACGAGGTTTCAAAACAATACAGTCAACAAGTATGAACACGCCCGATTCTCAACTTCGGCCTTCGCGGCCTCTTCGCATCATCGTGAGCGGTGGCGGAACGGGAGGGCACATTTTTCCCGCCATATCCATTGCCAATGCCGTCAGGGAACGATGGCCCGATTCCGAAATTTTGTTTGTGGGCGCCGAGGGGCGCATGGAGATGGAGCGTGTGCCGGCTGCCGGTTACCGCATTATCGGATTGCCTGTCGTGGGATTCAACCGAAAAAATCTGCTGAAAAATGTTTCCGTTCTCTTCAAATTATTAAAAAGTGTGAGGGCGGCTGAAAAAATCATTGCCGATTTTCGTCCCGACATCGCCGTAGGCGTTGGCGGTTACGCCAGCGGGCCCATCCTCAAGGCTGCTTCATCAAAAGGCATCCCTACGCTGTTGCAGGAACAGAATTCTTATGCGGGAGTTACCAACAAAATGCTGGCCGAAAAGGCTACGACCATCTGTGTGGCTTACGAAGGGATGGAACGCTTTTTCCCGAAAGAAAAAATCGTGCTCACCGGCAATCCCTGTCGTCAGGATCTGGTGATTTCGGAGGAAAACCGACGTCTGGGATACGAATTTTTTCACCTCGATTCTTCCCGCAAAACCATTCTGATGGTGGGTGGAAGCTTGGGCGCACGAACACTCAACGCCAGTTTGGTGGCAGCATTGCCCGATATCGCGCGTTCCGACGTGCAGGTGATTTGGCAGTGCGGCAAGTATTACTACGAAGATATGTCGCGATTGGAGCGCGAGGGTCGTTTGCCGGCCAACGTACGCCTCTACGATTTCCTTTCGCGCATGGATTATGCCTATTCGGTGGCCGATTTGGTGATTTCGCGTGCAGGTGCGGGCTCCATTTCCGAATTGTGTTTGTTGCAAAAACCTGTCATACTGGTGCCTTCGCCCAATGTGGCCGAAGATCATCAGACCAAAAATGCTCTTGCTCTTGTCCGTAAGGATGCTGCTATAATGATTTCGGATGCCGATGCTCCGTCCAAACTTTTTGCTACGGCCCTCAGCCTTGTGCACGACGATGATCGGCTAAAGGCAATGAGCATAAATATCGGACGTCTTGCTCAGCGCGACTCGGCCAAACGCATCGTGGACGAAATCGAAAAAATACTGATAAGCAGGAAGGTTCCGGAAGATAGTATGTTGAAGTGAAAATCGGATATCAACCGAAAAAAATAAATTGGCAAACATTATGGATTTCGAAAATATATACTTTGTGGGCATAGGGGGAATAGGGATGAGCAATCTTGCCCGATATTTTTTGTCGCAAGGCCGTCGGGTAGGAGGTTATGACCGTACCCGTACCGATCTTACCGAAGTCTTGCGGCGCGAAGGTGCGTTTGTTCATTACGAAGATAATATCGAAACCATTCCATCCGAATTTTTGGACAAGAGCGACACGTTGATTGTCTATACTCCGGCAGTTCCTTCATCGCATTCCGAACTGACCTGGTTTCGCCAACAAGGATTTATTATTATGAAGCGTGCGCAAGTGCTTGGCGAAATCACAAAAAACAGTCGTTCCATCTGCGTAGCCGGCACTCATGGCAAAACCACCGTTTCGAGCATGATTGCCCACACGCTTCATCAGTCGCATGTCGATTGCAACGGCTTTTTGGGCGGCATTCTCAAAAATTATGACAATAACCTGATTTTGTCCAAGCGAAGCGACATTACCGTGGCAGAAGCCGACGAATATGATCGGTCGTTTCATTGGTTGCATCCCTGGATTGCGGTCGTTACATCTGTCGATCCCGACCATCTTGACATTTACGGAACTCCCGAAGCATACCGCGAAAGCTTCGAGCATTTCACTTCGCTTATTCGTCCCGACGGGTTTCTGATCATGAAAAAAGGCCTCAATATTATCCCTCGCTGCCACAATTCGGTGCGCGTTTTCACCTATTCCGAGTCCGAAGGCGACTATCATGCAAAAAATATTCGTATTCGCGACGGAGCTATCAAGTTCGATTTTATAGCTCCCGATTTAGTCATTCCCGACATTTGCCTGGGTGTGCCCGTAAAAATCAATATCGAGAACGCCGTTGCCGCTTTAGCTGCCGCCACGCTTGCGGGCGTTACGCCCGATGAGGCACGCAGTGCCATGACATCGTTTGCCGGGACCAAACGACGCTTCGATATTCGACTCAAAACCGATAAAGTGGTTTTAATCGACGATTATGCCCATCATCCCGATGAACTTTCCGCATCGATCGAATCCATTAAAACTTTATATCCCGACAGGAAGATAACCGGTGTTTTTCAACCGCATCTCTACTCGCGCACCCGCGATTTTGCGCCCGAATTTGCCCGAAGCCTTTCAAAACTCGACGAGGTGATTCTCCTCGACATCTATCCGGCGCGCGAAGAGCCGATCGAAGGGGTTACCTCCAAAATCATTTTCGACCGAATTGACAACGAGCGTAAAATTATGTGCAGCAAGGCTCAATTGCTCGACGTGTTGCGCAACCGTCCCATCGAAGTGCTGGTAACGCTCGGTGCGGGTGACATCGACCGCATGCTTCCCGATATCGAAAAAGTGTTGAAAGAGAAATGAAAGCGAAGTTTTGTCGATGGGCATAATTTTGTAAATTTGCAGTCGTAACTATCTTTTGATGAAAAAGTTTTTAATCATATTCGCATCCTTGCTTGTAACAGGATATCTGATTTTTGCGATGATTTATTTTCACGATACGTCGGGCGATCAGGTATGCAATTCTTTCGAAGTGATCGTGAAGGATAGTTCCGATACCCATTTTCTGCTTCCCGATGAAATCAGACAATTGATTAAAAACAAAGGTCTGAATCCCATCGGAAAACAAATGAAGGAGATCAACACACTCGATATCCGGCAAGCTATTCTGACCAATCAGATGGTGAAATCGGCCGAAGTATATTCGGCTCAAAACGGTTCGATTATAGCTGTCGTTACGCAACGATCGCCTGTGTTGCGCATCATGTCCGATGCCGGAGACAATTACTATATCGACCGCGATCGCGAAAGAATGCCTACTTCCATTCATTACAGTGCTTATGTCCCGGTTGCAACCGGTGCAGTGAGTGAGGAATTTGCCAAAAATCAGCTGTTCGATTTCGCGGAATATCTGCAAAATCATCCCGAATTGGATGCATGGATCGAACAAATAGTGGTTACCGGCGACGATCGTGTGGAATTGATTCCTCGTGCCGGCGATTTTCGGATCGTATTGGGAACATTGGATGATTATGAGAAAAAACTCCGGAAATTTTCTGTTTTCGTCGAAAAAGGGTTGAACGTGGTGGGCTGGAATCGCTATTCGGTGATCAATCTTTCGTATGACAAACAAGTTGTTTGCACGAAAAAATAAATCATATAAATTCTCTTCGAAAAACTTCGAAGTGAGGATGAAAACAAAATCGATGTTGGGGTGTTTGAATTTACACTTATTGCAATGTCGTTGAAATAATAATTATGATACAAACAGGATTTGTTGCAGCTCTTGATTTGGGAACATCCAAAATTAAGGGCGTCGTCGGACGCATGAACGAAAACAATGTGATTTCGGTGCTGGCATGCGAAACAGTTCCGTCCAAGCAATGCATACGTCGGGGCGTGGTTTATAATGTCGAAGAAACCGGCGCGAATGTGAAAAAACTGATCAGTATGCTCGAAAATGTTATCGGTCGCAATATTGCCAAAGTATATGTATCCGTCGCAGGACAATCGCTTCATACAATACCTTACCGAACTTACAGACAGCTCTCGTCTTCGGGCATAGTTACTGAAAATGTGATTAATCAACTCAATGACGAAGCACAGAAATTCAAACCGGATTTGTCGCGAAAATATGCCATTGCCGATGTGGAATATTATGTGGACGGAAAACCCGAAAAAAATCCGGTGGGTATTACCTGTTCGATGGTTGAGGCAGAATACCAGATGTTGGTGGGACGTCCTAATCTGGTGGCGAATATCGAAAAAGGGATTGTAGAACGCGCCAATGTCCGGATTGCAGGATATATTGTAGGTGCTCAGGCTTCTGCGGCTATTTCGCTTAACGATGACGAAAAAGAATTGGGGTGCGTTTTTATCGATTTTGGGGCAGGAACAACCACTGTGTCTATCTATAAAGGTGGAGTATTGCGAAGAACGGTTGTTATTCCTTTCGGTGGAAAAACAATAACCAGAGATATTTGTGAGCTTAATTTTACGGAGACGGATGCCGAACAATATAAAATTAAATTTGGTAAGGCTGTCGATGGCTCCGATAATTCCCTTTTCTCTCCGTTTTCGTCTAAGTCGGATATCGATTTAGTGGAGCTCAACAAAGTTATCCGGATGCGCTTGGACGAGATCACAGCCAACATCAGGGAGCAAATTCGATTGTCGGGTTACGAAGGCCAGTTAGGAGCCGGCATTGTCATTACCGGTGGTGCTTCACAACTCAAGAACCTCGATCTTTATTTGAAAGAAAAATTCAATATGCCGGTTCGCAAAGCATCTGCCAAGAAATCATTTGTCAACAATGCTCCCGAAATAGCTAATGATCCCTCTTTTACCCAAGTATTGGGATTGCTGTTGTTCGGAACGGAAGATTGTGAAGTTGTCGAAGTGGAACCGGAAGGAGAAGAACCGGAATCGCAGACCAAATCCTCAAAGAATTTATTCGGCAAACAATCGCATCGTAACGAAGGAATAAAAACTCCCAAAAAAAGCAAAACAGATAAGAACAACAAAGGCATTAAAACCACATTGGGAGGATTTTTTTCGAGCATGTTTTCTGAAGAAGAAGACGAATAAAACAATACCAACAGATAATTTTTTTTCGACCAACTTATGGAAGACAATATATTAGATTTTCAGTTGCAAAGTCGCACTAACGCTATCATCAAGGTGATCGGTGTAGGCGGTGGCGGGGGGAATGCCGTAAATCATATGTATTTGCAAGGCATTCACGATGTATCTTTTGCTCTCTGCAATACCGACAACCAGGCTCTCATGAAATCACCTGTTCCGGTGAAAGTGCAGTTGGGACAAAATACAACAGGGGGGCTTGGAGCAGGAAATAAACCCGACATTGCTCGTAAGGCTGCCGAAGAAAGTATCGATCTGATTCAGGACTTGCTGAGTGACGGCACCCGCATGGCTTTTATTACCGCCGGTATGGGTGGAGGCACCGGTACCGGAGCGGCGCCGATAGTTGCCAAAGTTGCCAAAGATATGGGAATACTGACTGTTGGTATTGTTACAATTCCGTTTGTATTCGAAGGGCCTCGAAAAATTGTGCAAGCACTTAAAGGAGTTGAAGAGATTGCTTCCAACGTCGATGCTTTGCTGGTGATCAATAATGAGCGATTGCGCGATATCTACCAGGATCTGACCATGCTCAACGCCTTTGCAAAGGCCGACGATATGCTCGCCACTGCAGCCAAGAGCATAGCCGAGATTATCACTGTTCATGGACATGTAAACCTCGATTTTGCCGATGTCAATACGACGCTCAAAGATGGGGGCGTTGCCATCATGAGTCGAGGAATGGGACGGGGAAAGGATCGGGTGAACGAAGCCATTCACGATGCTTTGAATTCGCCACTTCTGAATAACAACGATGTGTTTAGTGCAAAGAAAATCCTGATCAATATTTCTTTTGGAGAAGAAAGCCCTTTGATGATGGAAGAAATGAATGCGCTGCACGATTTCATGTCGAAGTTTAGCCGCGAAATTGAAGTAATCTGGGGAACGGCTGTAGAAGAGGATTTGAAGGAAGATGTGAAGGTAACATTGCTCGCCACCGGATTTTCTATCAAAGATGTTCCCGGAATCGAAGAGCATCGCCTGGCTGAAAGTAAGGCTGAAGAACTGGAACGAAAAATACGCGAAGACGCTCAACGCGAACGCGAAAAACAAGATGCTTTACTCATCGAAAAATATTATGGGAAAGAAGGACTCAAAACCCTTTCGACTGCCAATTTTCAACTCGATCCTTTTGTGCTGAGCATGGATGAGTTGGATGACGATAAAATTATTGAAGCATTGGAGCGAACGCCGGTGTTTAAGCGGGAACGCGACTTTAATCCGCGTACCTATTTTGCTGAGCCGCATTCGCCTTCAAACTCATTATTCGATTAAAAACAAATAAAATACGTAGTTATGAACTTGTTTGATACAATTAGCGAAGAAATTAAGAAAGCAATGCTTGCCAAGGACAAAGTTCGTCTGGAAGCGTTGCGCGGTATAAAAAAAGAATTTTTGGAAGCCAAAACAGCCAAAGGAGCAAATGATGAATTGTCGGACGAGACTGCTATAGCTATTCTCCAGAAAATGGTAAAGCAACGCAAAGATAGTGCCGATATATACACTGCGCAGGGCCGGCCCGATTTGGCTGAAGATGAAATTGCACAAATCAAAGTGATTCAGGATTTCCTGCCTTCCCAACTTACAGCGGAAGAATTGGAGGCTGCCGTTAAAAAAATTGTTGCCGAAGTAGGAGCTACTTCGATGAAAGATATGGGCAAAGTGATGGGCGTTGCTACCAAAGAACTTGTCGGCAAAGCCGAAGGGCGAGCTGTTTCGGAAATGGTGAAAAAATTGCTCGCTTGAATTCGTTCATACATCCTGTGCAGCCGGCGTAATTGAAAATTTATTTAAAATTGCTGCGCAGGATGATGTTTTTATCATTTCGCTCTTTATACGTAAATCATTTTGCGTGTCATTCCCCCATCGACAATGAAATTTTGTCCTGTGATAAAACTATTAGCCGGGTCGAGCAGGAAAAGTGCCATTCGGGCAATATCCAACGGGTTGCCTACGCGCCCTGCAGGATGTTGAGCATGATCTTCACGGGTGAGCTTTTCCGGTTTAGCTTTCGAGCTTTTTTTTATGGCCGATACATCTATCCACCCCGGACTGATACAATTGACACGTATATCGGGCCCAAGACTGATTGCCATGGAATGCGTAAGGGCATAAATTCCCCCTTTGCTTGCCGAGTATGATTCTGTATCGGGCTCTGATTGAAATGCCCTGGTCGAACACATGTTGATGATGCACCCGTTACTTTCTTTGAGATATGGAATTAAAAACTTGCTGCACAAAAATGTTCCGGTGAGGTTGGTGCTGATCGCACGATTCCATTCTTCCAAAGTGAGTTCGCTCATGGGCTTGAAAATAGCAAAAACGGCATTGTTTATTAATCCATATACGGCGTCAAATTTTTTGAGCGAAGCTCTAATCGAAGATCTTACACTTACCTGATTAGAAACATCGGTGATGAAAAATTCACAGTGACGTTTATCGAAATGAGGACGAATTTCTTCCATCGCTTCACTGTCGATATCAAATACGGAAACATTGTAGTCATTTTTTAAAAATTCTTCTGCCATAACTCTGCCGATGCCTTGTGCTCCGCCGGTGATGATGATGTGTTTTCTTGTCATGTCGATAAGTTTATTGTGTTTCGTTTCGAAAAAAATGGGAAATGCAAACGCATATTCAAAACGAACTTGATTTGGTTTTGAGAATTACGAATGTGATTTCTCACGAGTCGATCCAATATCAATGGAATTCAAAAAATCACTCTTCCGATTTTTTCACAAGTTTGGCAGTATTTGCATCAGTAACACTTTTCAGCTCGGCTTCGAGTTTTTTGATTATTTTTTCCTGATTGTGAATAATGGTAAGGAGTGAGTTTAGCTCTTCGTTGTCCACTGTGTCGGGATATTGTGCTTTGACTCGTCCGATGAAATCGCTCAGCACATTCATATAGTTGTTGAAGGCATCATAAGGCGATTGATACGGACTGAACTGACTATGAATAGATCCGTCGGAAAAATGTTTTGTGGACATGTAATAAAAGTGATCACTTGTTTGCAGGTAGAGCCAGTCTTGTTTTAGTTTTCGATCTTCACACAGCCTGACACGTTCGCCATACTTATAGAGTGTTTCGAAGGCACTTTGTTGAAGCTTGTTCCCCAGCCAGGCGCTCAGGTCACGTTCTTCGTCGGCCCACGAAATGGGATTTGGAACCGAAATAGGTCCCACCGAAGCGTGATTGTCTAAAATTTCGCTTGGAGTGGCAAATTCGATATTTTTTTCGAAAGCAAATCTGGGTAAAGCTTTCATGAATTCGAAAATTCCGGTATGTGAAGGTTGCATGTTGCCGAAAGTTTCGTAATTCATAAATAGATTAATAATTTGCTCTTCGGGAGGAGTCGCTGCAATCCATGCTATAAATTTATCTGCAGTGAGAGGATATTCGCTCCAATTATAGTTTGAAAATCTGAAAGCAATGTCATCGCTAAAACGCGAGTTTTTCAGCAGCAATTTAAGCCCTGTACTTGTTGCCGATTGGTAAACATAGTTTGGGCTTTTCCATCCGAGTATGTGTTTGGCTCCTTCGGTGATCATTTTTCGATATCCCATTTTGTAAGCAAGATCAGAAATATCGTCTGAATAGATGAGCTCGGTGTTTCGCAAAACCGTAGGTTCTTGACCGAAAAGCAATTTTATTTTCTCGGTATGCTGTTTCACTTGCAGCCGAAATTCAACCGGGTCGATGAGTGATGATAGTGAATGTCCGTAGGTTTCGGACAGAAACTCCACTCCCCCTGTTTTAGACAATTCACGAAGTCCGTCAATTACTTCAGGTGCATATATTTCGAGCTGATCGAGTGCAACTCCGGATATCGAAATAGCCACCTTAAAGCGCCCTTTGTATTGATTGATCAGATCGAGCAACATTCTGTTTGCGGGAATGTAGGAACGTCCGGCGATTTGTTGCAAGATGTCTTCATTGGAAAAATCGTCGTAATAGTAGTGGTCTCTTCCAATATTGAAAAAGCGGTATCTTTTGAGCCTGAAGGGTTGATGGATTTGAAAATAAAAGCAGATTGTTTTCATTTTATATCGTGTTTTATGAATTTAATACAGAGTTTTGATAAATCTAATGAACAAGTCGGTTGTAGATATCGCGTACTTTTTGTCCGGCATACTCCCATTTTATTTCGTCCACTTCTTTTTTGCCTTCTTCCTTCAAAAATTCGGCCATTCCCGGATGGGTGCAAATCGAATAAATGGCGTCAGCCATAGCCTCTACATCCCAATAATCGGTTTTGATAACATGATTGAGAATTTCAGAACACCCTGACTGATAAGAGATAATACTCGGCACCCCGCACTGCATAGCTTCGAGAGGCGATATGCCGAAAGGTTCAGAGACGGAAGGCATCACATATACATCACTCGACTTAAGCATTTCATAAACTTGTCGGCCCCTCAGAAAGCCGGTGAAATGAAATTTATCCGCGATTCCTCGTTCGGCAACAAGTTGTATCATTTGGTTCATCATATCGCCACTACCGGCCATTACAAAACGAATATGTTTTGTTTTTTTGAGAACTAGTGTAGCTGCTTCCACAAAAAATTCGGGACCTTTCTGCATGGTAATTCTCCCGAGGAAAGTGACAATTTTTTCCGGAACACCGGCTAATCGCTCAATTGCTTCTATTTCCGGGCTCAACGGCTCGACGGCATTATGCACGGTGGTTACTTTCCATTCGGGTTGATGATAGTTTTCGATCACCGTTTTGCGTGTGAGGTTGCTCACACAAATAATATGGTCGCAATTATCCATTCCGTCTTTTTCGATTCCGTAAACGATAGGATTAGGATTTCCCCGACTTCGATCAAACTCTGTGGCATGTACGTGGATAACAAGGGGTTTGCCGGATATGCTTTTTGCATGAAGCCCGGCGGGATAAGTGAGCCAATCGTGAGCATGGATGACGTCGTATGGGTAAGTGCGGGCGATGACGCCGGCAACGATCGAATAGTTGTTAGTTTCTTCGAGAATATTGTTTGGGTAGCGTCCTGAAAATTCTATGCATCCCAAATCGTTGGTGTACATATAATTAAAGTCGGCATAAATGTGGTCGCGCAGCCGGTAGTATTCTTCGGGGTTCATGTATTTTCCGAGCCGTTCTTTAACGATATCGAAAGGAACGTCTTTCCACACGATAGGGGTATTGTTTGCTCCTATGATTTTCAGAAAACTTTGATCTTCGTCACCCCAGGGCTTGGGTATGACAAATAGTATTTCCATGTCGGGTTGCAACGACATACCTTTTGTCAAGCCGTAACTTGCAGTTCCTAATCCGCCTAAAATATGTGGAGGGAATTCCCATCCAAACATTAATGCTCTCATCTGATAGTTTCCTTTCCCTTTATTTTCTGATGAAGGGTTAATCGTTGTATTTTTCCATCAATTTTTGTGCTCTCAGCAATTCTGCTACGCTTGTGGCAAAAGAGAATCCCCCCCTTGCGATGAAAGGTGGGTTGGAGTCGTACATTTCGGAGATAGTGCCAATACAGTCGTTTTGCATTTCGGCTTCCATATCTACCATGATTCGGTCGGCAAGCGAAAGTCCGCTTCGATTGAACACTTTAAGGTAGGCCTCGATATATGGGCCGAACAGCCATGGAAAAGCCATTCCGTTGAAATATGCAAATTCTTTTTCCTGAACACTTCCCGAGTAATGCGCTCTGAAATTGCCGCTTTTCGGACTCAATGTGCGGATTCCGCAATGCGACAACAACTCTTTGGTCACGTAATCGATGACCGATTTTTTTTGACTCCTTTCCAACGGGGAATAGTCGAGCGAAACCGCGAAAATCATATTGGGCCTGACATTTGGATCTTTGTACGATCCATCTACATAATCGTAGAGATAGCCGGCATCATTGAGAAAAGTGATTACGAATTTGCGTTGAACCAGATAGGACATTTCTCCGTATTTCGTAGTTCTTTCTTGATCGTTTATCAATTCGGCTATTTCCTGTCCAAATTTTAAAGCGTTGTACCAAAGAGCATTGAATTCCACCAAATATCCCGATCGGGGAATTATTGGCCTTCCGTTGAGGGTAGAATTCATCCAGCTTACTGCAACATTGCGTCCCTCAGTCGATACGAGTCCGGTTTCTTCATTAACAGTCAGATTGGGATGTTTGTTTGCCAGAATGTAATCTAAAATCGAAAACAGAAATGATGCGTATTTTGATGTAAATATGCTCGGGTTTGCTTTCCGGTATTGCTGGAGCGACCAAACAACCCATAGCAGCACGTCGGGATCATCGATTTGGTGAATGATACTTTTTTCTTTTTTATCTTCCATAAAGTTTACGAGATGAGGAATGGAAGAGTCCATGATTTTTTCGAAATCGCTTACACGATCTACAGAAATAGTTGATCCGGGCAAAGCGATGAATTGGTCGCGGGCTCGCACTCTGAACCAAGGATATCCCGCTAACAGATATTGTTCGTCGTTCTTAGGTATATAATAAAATTGATGGCTCGAGTTCTTGAGGCAATTATAAAAGCTGGAACGGGGTGTTCGCTTTTGCATTTCGTAATTAAATTCCTCGGCAAGTTTTGAGGTGTCGACCAATATGTCGCCGGCTGATAAGATAATTTCTTCACCCTTTTCAATGGGCATTTCGAAATATCCGGGTACGTATAAATCTTCTTTGTACGTGTCGCCGTTTTGCTGGTCTTGCAAATATTCGATGCCTTTATACCAATCGGGGAAGTACATGAACTCGGGCTTTTTGGTGAATTGGATAAACAACTCCGGATATCCGAAATACATGCAGGTGCTGATTCCGTTTTCAACTTCACGATAGGATCTGTCCACATGATCGTTTTCCTGAGTTAATTGAGATGCGTTACGGAACGCCAAAAATGGTCTGAATCGGATTATTGTAGGTGAGTGAGCGTCGAGAAGACGATATCGGATCATCAGACGATTTTCTCTTGAAGAAAACATGCTTTCTTTTGACAATATCACTCCTCCCACACGATAAATTGTTTTAGGAACACCATCACAGTTAAACTCACGTATGTATTTGTGCCCTTTCGGGTTATAATTATCTCCTTCGTATTTATGAATGCCGAGATTGAATTCCGCACCGTGTTGAATAACTGTCTCGTCAATCGATGAAAGTATGACATGATTTTCATCATCGAGATACGGAATGGGCATCACAAGAAGTCCTTGGTATTTGCTGGTATTGCACCCCGATATTGATGTATTTTGGTAGGCTCCTTTTCGGTTTGTTCGAAGAACATTCCGATAAAGTGAATATTCCAAATTAATCATCAATTCTTTGTCAAATTTTAAATAGCTCATGTTTTCAACAAATTAGATTATTTACTTTTGCTGTAATTTGATTTTTATCGAAAGATACAAATTTTACACATATCACAAGGGAAAAACCAAAATATTTTAAAAGGATAGCGTTATTATTTCTATTTTTGAGTAACTATTCACAATAAGTGCATCTATGCTAAATCAATGTTGAATCCTCAGTTGGCTTACGAAAGAAAACGTTTGTGGCTGGCCATGATACCCTCGGTAGTAATGGTCGTGCTCTTGTGGCTGTTTTTTGTGATCGATGTCTCGGTAATTTTCCGATTCTCGCTCTACCGACTCGGAATACTTCCCCGAGAGGTTCGAGGACTAATCGGTGTCTTATTTTCCCCACTTCTTCACGAATCATTTTCGCATCTGCTATCCAACACTCTGCCTGTTTTTATGCTGATGTGGAGCTTGTTTTATTTTTATAGATCCATTGCATGGAAATCACTATTGATTTTGTGGATTCTGAGTGGATTTTTGACGTGGTTGATCGGACGTGATTCGTATCATATAGGGTCGAGCGGATTGATATTTGGGTTGATGTTTTTTTTGTTTTTCAGCGGTATATTTCGCAATTACATTCCTCTCATCGCACTTTCGCTTATTGTGGCTTTTGTATATGGGAGTTCGTTTTGGAGCATTTTCCCATTCGCTCAATATGTAGATGTTCATCTTTCGTGGGAAGGCCATCTGGCAGGGGCCGTCAGTGGAATTATCGTTGCGATTGTCTTCAGAAATCAGGGGCCTCAAAATCCCGAGAAGATTTGGAATGATGAGGATAATTGGTTCGACGACGAAAGCGAATCTGAAAATCATGCCGATAACGAAAATCTGAATTGAAAGATTCAAAATAACTATTATTTTGTACTTTTGCATTTTCTAAATGTAAGCATATGACAGAAAAGATAAAAGTTGCCATTATCGGTTACGGAAATATTGGACATTATGTACTCGAAAGCGTACTTGCGTCCGAAGATATGGAAATTGCCGGTGTTATCCGGCGTGATGCCACAAATGTTCCTCCCGAACTGAACCCATTTAATGTGGTTTCGACAATTGATGAACTTCCCGAAGTAGATGTCGCAATTCTGTGTACACCAACGCGAGAAGTCGAGAAATTCGCAAAAGAATGCCTTTCCTTAGGAATTCGCACGGTCGATAGTTTTGACATTCATGGCCAAATACCCGATTTGAGAAAATCATTGGATGCCACAGCCAAAAAAAACAATTCGGTATCTATTCTCTCGGCAGGTTGGGATCCGGGAAGCGATTCCATTGTCCGCACCTTGATGGAATCTATGGCCCCCAAAGGGATTACCTATACTAATTTTGGGCCCGGCATGAGTATGGGGCATACAGTTGCCGTGAAAGCGATAGCAGGAGTGAAAGCTGCGCTTTCTATGACTATTCCGCTGGGTACCGGTGTGCATCGCCGGATGGTTTATATCGAGATGGAGGATGGTTACAGTTTTGATGAGGTGGAAAAAGCAATTAAATCTGACGATTATTTCGCTTACGACGAAACACACGTTTTTCGGGTGGAAAGCGTGGATGCATTGAAAGACATGGGACATGGCGTGCGTATGGAACGGAAAGGGGTTTCGGGTTCGACTCAAAATCAACTGTTCTCCTACGAAATGCGCATCAATAATCCTGCTCTCACGGCACAAGTTCTGGTAGGCGCGGCACGAGCATCTATGAAACAACAACCCGGCGCCTACACTTTGATCGAAATTCCTGTCGTGGATTTACTGCCGGGAAGCCGTGACGAATGGGTGAAAAAATTGGTTTGAAACCTGAAATTTAATTATCTTTGCCAAAATTCAATTTCAATGAACCTCGCACTTTCCATTACATGGGATGTAAATCCCGAACTTTTCACTATTTTGGGACGAGAAATACGCTGGTATGGCCTTTTGTGGGTAATCGGGCTTATTGTGGCAGTTTATATCGTTCAGAAAATTTTTCAAAAGGAAGACCTCCCCGAAAAATGGTTTGATTCGCTTTTTATCTACATGATTGTAGGGATTATTGTCGGTGCTCGATTGGGGCATTGTTTGTTCTACGAACCCGAATATTACTTATCACATCCCATCGAAATTCTAAAAATTTGGGAAGGCGGATTGGCGAGTCACGGCGGAGTTGTTGGAATTATTATCGCTGTGTGGCTCTATTCGCGCAAAGTTACCAAACTCAGTATGCTTTGGACTTTTGACCGAGTGATGGTGCCAACGGGTTTCACGGCAGCCATGATTCGATTGGGCAATCTGATGAATCACGAAATTTATGGTGGACCGACGGATGCGCCGTGGGGTTTTCGATTTATAACAAACATAAATGCATGGATGAACGGAGCTCCGCCCGTGTATTCGGAACCGTCGCACCCGACGCAAATTTACGAAGCATTGGCTTACTTGGTTGTCTTCGGCATCACCATGTACATGTATTGGAAGACAGATGCCAAAGATCGCAAAGGCCTAATTACGGGTGTAGGTATTCTGATTATTTTCCTTTTCCGTTTCTTTATCGAATTTATTAAAAATGTCCAAGTGGACTCCGAAATAGCCATGCGCGAAAATACCGGTTTGGTTTTAGGCCAATGGTTAAGTGTTCCTTTCATTATTTGGGGTGTTTGGATGATTTGGTTCGCGTTATCACACAAACCCGAAAAGGCAGTTACACCACATCAGTCGGATTTAAATAGGAAAAAGGCGAAAAAGAAATAGAGAAAAATCATTGAAACATAACAAATGTCTTTGATGATATATACACACGGACAGACTACTAACACTATCCATTATTTATTATGATGTACAGACCAAGAGAAATTAAAAAGAACATTTATTATGTCGGTGTAAACGATCGAAACAAAAACCTCTTTGAAAATCTTTGGCCGCTACCCAAAGGGGTTTCTTACAATTCGTTTCTGATCGAAGATGAAAAAATTACACTTATCGATACGGTAGATGTATGTTATTCGGATTTGTTTTTTCGCAATATTCAATCCATTATCGGCGAAAAACCCATCTATTACCTGGTTGTAAATCATATGGAACCTGATCACTCTGGAGCCATCGAATGGTTGGTGACCAAATATCCGGATATCCAAATCATAGGCAACAGCCGTACGGCAGATATGCTGAAAGGATATTATGGCGTGACGGACAACGTGATCGAAATTAACGACAAGGATGAAATATCGATCGGGAAAAATACCCTTCGTTTTTATCTCACACCAATGGTTCACTGGCCCGAAACCATGATGACCTATATCCCCGAAACGCACGTTTTGTTTTCGGGAGATGCGTTCGGATCTTTTGGAACGCTCGATGGAGGCATATTGGATACTCAGCTCAATCCTGAATGGTATGAAGACGAAATGATTCGGTACTATTCAAATATCGTAGGCAAGTATGGATCACCAATCCAGGCAGCCCTTAAGAAATTATCGTCGAATGCTATAGAGACAATTTGTTCCACACACGGGCCGATATGGACGACAGATGTAAATATAACACACGTGATATCGATTTACGACAAATTGAGCAGATACGAAGCGATAGAAAACGGATTGGTGGTTGCTTATGGAAGTATGTACGGACACACTGAACAACTTGCAGAAATCATTGGTGCCGGTGCAGCCGATGCCGGATTAAAAAACATTGTGTTGCACAATGTCTCCAAAACATCCGATTCCGAGATACTTCGCGATATATTTAAATACAACGGGTTGATTATCGGATCTCCGACTTATAACAATAAGCTTTACCCCGGAGTTGAAAACCTGATTTCGGCCATTCAAAATCGAAATCTGAAAAATCGGTTTTTTAGTTATTTTGGAGGATTCACGTGGGCCGGTGCCGCAGCTAAGCATTTAAAAGAATTTTCGGATAAGATGGAATTCGAATTAATTTGCTCACCGGTAGAGATGAAACAGTCTCCCGATGGAGTTACGTGCGATTTGGCTTATTCGTTGGGAACAAAAATTGCCGAACGAATTTTATCCAATGAACCGATCAAAACACAAAAGATTGATTGTCATTAATTTTTTAAAAATATGCCACGATAATGAGACTTATAATTCAACCTGATGCCAACCAATTGGCCAGATGGGCGGCAAACTATATAGCTGCTAAAATCAACAAAGCAAATCCAACCTCCGATCATCCGTTCAAACTTGGTTTGCCTACCGGTTCATCGCCTCTCGGTACCTATCGGGAACTGATTCGTTTATATGAAAACGGTATCCTTTCTTTCGAAAATGTTGTTACTTTCAACATGGACGAATACGTAGGTCTTCCCGAAGATCATCCTCAAAGTTATCATACCTTTATGTGGAGTAACTTTTTCGGCCACATCAACATAAAAAAGGAAAATGTGCATATTCTCAACGGAATGGCTGACGATTTGGAGGCTGAGTGCGATGCTTACGAGCAAGCGATTCGAGATGCCGGCGGAATAGATTTGTTTTTGGGTGGAATAGGTCCCGATGGACATATTGCATTCAACGAGCCCGGATCTTCGTTGTGTTCGCGAACTCGAATTAAAACGCTGACAACGGATACGATTATAGCCAACTCTCGTTTCTTTGATGATGATGTCAATAAAGTACCTAAAACGGCTTTAACGGTGGGGGTTGCTACTGTGCTTGATGCTAAAGAGGTTTTGATTCTCGTGAACGGACATCACAAAGCCAGAGCTCTGTTTCAAGCGGTGGAAGGCCCTGTAACTCAAATGTGGACAATCAGTGCGCTGCAAATGCACCCCAAAGGAATTATTGTGTGTGATTATGATGCATGCGCCGAACTCAAAGTGAGCACTTACAAATATTTTCTCGATATCGAACACGACAATCTTGATCCTGATTTGCTCCTTTAATCCCAATAACAACTAAATATTAAGGAAGCAGAAGTTATTTTAAATAATTTCTGCTTTTTTATTAACTTTGCAGCGCCTTTTGAAAGCAATTCGTCAGAAAATAATTATCAAAATCAGAAATAAGTTATGCCCGACATTTCCGTGAGAGGTTTACAAATGCCCGCCTCACCTATTCGAAAATTAGCACCGTTGTCCGATGCCGCCAAAGCTCAAGGAGTGAAAGTATATCATCTCAATATAGGTCAACCCGATCTTGAATCGCCCAAGGCTGCGTTGGATGCGATACGAGCTATCGACTTGAAAGTGCTCGAATACAGTCCGAGTGACGGTTACAGTTGGTATCGGGAAAACTTGGTAAAATATTATGCTGCTTACAATATCGATGTAAAGGCAAGCGATATTGTAATTACGGCGGGAGGCTCCGAAGCAGTATTGTTTGCTTTTATGGCATGTCTTAATCCGGGTGACGAAATCATCGTGCCCGAACCGGCTTATGCCAACTACATGGCATTTGCCTTGTCGGCAGGCGCTGTCATCAAAACCGTTCCTTCGACGATCGATTCGGGTTTTGCGCTACCCCACATTTCGGAGTTCGAGAAATTGATAAATTCTCGTACGAAAGGAATTTTGATTTGCAATCCCAATAACCCGAGCGGATATGTTTATACCAAAGACGAGATGGAGCAAATTCGCGATTTGGTGAAGAAATATGACTTGTTTTTGTTTTCGGATGAGGTTTATCGCGAATTTATTTACAGCGAGGCTCCATACGTTTCGGCATTTCATCTGGAAGGTATCGAACAAAATGTGGTTTTAATAGATTCGGTATCAAAACGATATAGCGAATGTGGTATTCGGATTGGGGCGCTCATCACAAAAAACAAATCTCTTCACGATACGGTGATGAAATTTTGCCAGGCACGTCTGAGCCCACCACTTATCGGACAGATTGCGGCTAATGCTTCTTTGCAAGCCGGCGAGGCTTACATGCGGCACAATTTCGAAGAATATAAGAGTCGCCGTGATTTTCTTATTGAGCGGCTCAATAAGATTCCGGGTGTTTATTCGCCAATGCCGATGGGTGCTTTTTATACCGTTGCCAGTTTGCCTGTTGACGATGCCGATGAGTTTTGTGCGTGGTGCCTTTCAGATTTTCGTTACGAAGGTCAGACCGTGTTTATGGCTCCGGCTTCGGGCTTTTATGTTACTCCTGGTTTGGGGAGAAACGAAGTGCGCATTGCTTATGTATTAAACAAAAACGATCTCGATCGGGCGCTGATTGTCCTTGAAAAGGCATTGGAGGCTTATTGCTCTTCTCGATAAATATGTGTCAGGCGCAAAGATGAACACCGAACTTTTCATCGCTCGAAGAATTTACAAAGGAGACAGGGATAATAACAAAAGAGTTTCGTCTCCGGCCATTAAAATCGCCATTGCGGGTATTGCGCTCGGGTTGGCAGTTATGATTGTGGCGGTATGTATTATCATCGGTTTCAAAAAGCAGATTCGCGATAAGGTGGTGGGATTTGGAGCGCATATTCAGATCACGAATTTTGATAACAATACTTCTTACGAACATGCCCCTATTGTGTTCTCCGATACTCTCAGAACAATACTCGAGTCCGATCCTGCCGTGCAGCATGTGCAGGGATTTGTTACCAAACCCGGCATCATCAAAACGGACACCGATTTTCAAGGTATTGTGCTGAAAGGAGTAGGGGAGGATTACGATTGGACTTTTTTTAAAAAAAATTTGCTCGAGGGAGATATTATATCTTCCGAGGATACTTCTTCGAATGCCAATCCTGCCATCGTTTCAAAATCTATTGCCGACAAATTGAATCTGAAGCTTGGTGATCGTTTTGTAACCTATTTTGTGCAGGACCCGGTTAGAGCTCGTCGTTTCGAAATTGTGGGAGTGTATAGTACCAATTTTGAAGATTACGACAAACTTTATGTGATTACCGATCAAAAAATTTTGTCTCGATTAAATGATTGGGATGGAGATATGGTGAGTGGTATCGAAGTGTTGGTAAAAGACTATGATCGTCTCGACGAAACTGCACAGAGATTGTTTTTCGACATGTCGTCTTATAAGGATCGGCTCGGAAACTCACTGTATGCGCGTTCGATAAAGGATATAAATCCGATGATATTCAATTGGTTGAGCCTGCTTGATATGAATGTTTGGGTAATTCTCATTCTCATGGTTGTGGTGTCGGGTTTTACCATGATTTCCGGGCTTTTAATCATTATTCTCGAGCGTACGAATATGATAGGTATTCTCAAAGCAATGGGAACAACTAATTTCAGTATTCGTAAAGTTTTTCTTTATCTTTCAGTTTTTCTGATCGGTCAAGGAATGTTGTGGGGAAATATCGTGGGATTAACGATTTGCCTTTTGCAAAGCAAATTTCAAATACTCAAACTCGATCCCGCTACTTATTACCTGACCTCGGTACCCATTGAGCTGAATGTGTTGTATCTGATTTTGTTAAATTTAGGCACTCTGCTTGTTTCTTTGTTAATGATGATCGGTCCATCTTATCTGGTCGCAAAAATTACTCCTGCCAAATCTATTCAGTTCGAATAGTCGCCTCATCGTGTCTTTTTTGGTTGTTGAAAAAAAAATAAAAGTATTATATTTGTACTTATTGACAAAAAAATAAGTACAGATGATAATGAAACGTCTTTTGGCAGGTCTTTTCTGCCTCCTAACACTCTCTTTGAGTGCACAAAATCCGCTTTGGATGCGATATCCGTCAGTGTCTCCGGATGGTTCGCAAGTAGCTTTCGCTTACAAGGGCGACATTTACAAAGTTTCGATTAATGGTGGACAAGCTGCGCGCTTGACGGCTAACGATGCCTTCGACAGCTCTCCGGTTTGGTCGCCCGATGGCGAAAAAATAGCTTTTGTGAGCGATCGCGAAAATGGAGCGAAAGATATTTTCGTCATGTCGTCGGATGGAGGTCCTGCACAAAGACTCACCACAAATTCGGCATCCGAAAATTTGTTTACCTTTACTCCCGACGGTAAATATGTCGTATTTTCGGCACACTATCAAGATCCGGCCAAGAGTGCCATGTTTCCCACGGCGCGATTGACCGAATTATATAAAGTTTCGGTTGGAGGTGGCCGCCCTGAAATGATTGTTGCTTTTCCGGCAGACAAAATCAGTTTTCATCCATCCGGAAGAAAATTCCTTTATCAGGATATTAAGGGATTCGAGAACACTTGGCGAAAACACCACACTTCGGCGGTTACGCGCGATATTCTTCAGTACGATATCAGTTCGGGCAGCATTCAAAAACTGATAGATTGGCAAGGCGAAGATACTGATCCTGTTTATGGGAGCGATGGCAACACGTTTTATTTCTTGAGCGAGCGCAGCGGAACATTCAATGTGTTTAGTTCGTCGGTGTCCACTCCTTCCGCCGTTAAACAACTCACTCATTTCAATAATCATCCTGTGCGATTCCTTTCGGTTTCCGACAACGGTACACTTTGTTTTGGTTACGATGGCGAAATTTATAGGTTAACACCGGGTTCTGCCTCTCCGCAAAAGCTTCAGATCACCATCACGTCAGATGTCGACGAGCCTCCGCTCAAAAAGCTTAGCTTTACGTCCGGAGCAACTTCGGCAGCTAATTCGCCGGATGGCAAGCAAATTGCTTTTACCGTCAGGGGCGATGTTTTTGTTACTTCGGCCGATTATGCTACCACCAAACAAATTTCACAATCGATTGCTGAAGAGGCCGATGTAGATTTTGGCGCAGATAATCGTTCGTTGGTATATTCGAGTTATCGCGATGGTCGGTGGAATGTGTATATTGCCCGAATCGCCCGTAAGGAAGAGCCCAATTTTCCGAATGCGACGCTTATTGACGAACAACCGCTTATCAAGAATGACGATTCGGAAAAGCAGCATCCCAAATTTTCTCCCGACGGAAAGGAAGTCGCTTTTGTTCAGGATCGTAAAAAGCTGATGGTATATAATCTGGAGTCGAAAAAAATTCGGCAAATCACCGACGGAACTTACCAGCAAGGAACCGACGGAAGTATAGATTACGAATGGTCGCCTGATGGCAAATGGTTTGTGATGGAATATGTTTCCAACAATCATTCGCCTTACACCAATATTGGTATTGTGAGTGCACAATCGGGTGGCGATATTTTTGATCTCACTCACAGCGGTTATACAAATCGAAATCCGCGATGGGTGATGGATGGTAACGCAATTCTTTTCAATTCGGAACAATACGGTATGCGTAATCATGCTTCTTGGGGATCGATGGAAGATGTGATGATCGCTTTTGTCAATCGCGAAGCGTATAATAAGTTCAAAATGAGTAAGGAAGAGTACGAGCTCTTTACGGATGCCGAAAAGGAAGCCAAAAAAGCTTCGGAAAAAGAGGATGAAAAAGATACTGATTCGAAAAAGGCCAATGAAAAGCCCAAAGATATTGTCCTGGAGTTCGAAAACATGGATCAGCGCATCGAACGTTTGACGCCTAATTCGTCGCGACTTGGCAGTGCCCTCATCAACAAGGATGCGACCAAACTTTATTACTTATCGGCTTTCGAAGACGATTATGATTTGTGGGTGCACGATTTGCGTGAGAAAACAACCAAACTGCTTTCAAAACTCAAAGGAGGTAATGCCTCGTTGAGTACCGATAAGGATCAAAAGACACTTTTTATTTTGGGAAGCAAGAAAATGCAGAAAATGGATTTTTCGGGCGAAAAATTAACGCCGATTGATTATAAAGCCGAAATGAAACTCGATCTGGACAAAGAACGAGAATTTATGTTCAATTATGTACAACGCGAAGAAAAGGAACGGTTCTATCATGTCGATATGCACGGCGTGGATTGGGATAATTTGACTGCACACTATCGCAAATTTTTGCCCCATATCAACAACAATTACGATTTTTCGGAAATGTTGTCCGAATTGTTGGGCGAGCTCAATGTGTCACACACCGGATCGGGTTATCGTGCTCCCGGAAGTGAAGATAAAACGGCAAATCTGGGACTTTTTGTAAGCAGTGACAATAACCTGAAGGGCTTAAAAATAGACGAAATACTCATCAATGGTCCCTTCGATACCTTTCTCTCGAAAGCCAAACCGGGTGATATTATCGAAAAAATAGACGGTCAGGAAATTCTTCCTCAGCAGGATTACTACCCTATGCTCGAAGGAAAAACCGGGAAAAACACGCTGATCTCACTCTATTCGCCTGCTACCGGCGAACGTTGGGATGAAGTTGTCAAGCCTATTTCATCCGCAGTGCAGGACAATCTGCTTTATGAACGCTGGGTGAAACAACGTGCCGACGAGGTGGATCGACTATCGAATGGTCGACTTGGATATGTGCATGTAGCCTCGATGGACGATGCAAGTTTCCGAAAAATTTATGCCGACGCGTTGGGCAAATACTATCAAAAAGAGGGCATCGTGATAGATATTCGTTACAACGGGGGAGGCCGATTGCACGAAGATTTGGAAGTATTTTTCAGTGGAAAGAAGTATCTTGATCAGGTGATACGCGATAAACAGTATTGCGAAATGCCCAGCCGACGATGGAACAAGCCTTCTGTCATGCTCATCACCGAAGCCGATTATTCCAACGCTCACGGTACGCCATGGGTATATAAACATCAAAATATCGGCAAACTGGTAGGCATGCCCGTCCCGGGAACCATGACCAGCGTAAATTGGGTAACACTACAAGATCCGACACTTTATTTCGGTATTCCCGTTGTAGGTTATCGTACCGCGCAAGGAACTTATCTCGAAAACAGTCAGCTCGAACCGGATGTCAAAGCGCCTCTCGATTTGAATAAGGTTGTAGGTGGCCAAGATACTCAACTTGAAGCTGCCGTTCGCGAATTACTGAAAGAGTTGTAACCCTATTTAACTTATAAAACAAAAGCCCCTGCCAATTTACAATCGGCAGGGGTTTTTATTTTGATATTTATGAAACTAAACATTTGGATAAAACTACAGACTCAAAAACGGATAACGATATTTTTATTCGTGTCTTAATCCTTGTTTTAGTGGAATATGCACGGGGAGACAGGAAACTGTACAGATACGTAACGGGTTAAGAAAGTCTTAATCCTTGTTTTAGTGGAATATGCACGGGGAGAAATCTGTCGGGACATGCGTTTACGACTAAGCCCGTGTCTTAATCCTTGTTTTAGTGGAATATGCACGGGGAGTTGGTTATAGCTGGTTAGTTCAGTTGAATGGAAATCTGTCTTAATCCTTGTTTTAGTGGAATATGCACGGGGAGATGTGTTTCTCGTTCAGTCTGATGAAGATTTGTCAGAGGTGTCTTAATCCTTGTTTTAGTGGAATATGCACGGGGAGAAATCTGTCGGGACATGCGTTTACGACTAAGCCCGTGTCTTAATCCTTGTTTTAGTGGAATATGCACGGGGAGTATTTGTAAAGCCCGTAGTTAAAAGTTTTCAAATTGATCGTCTTAATCCTTGTTTTAGTGGAATATGCATGGGGAGAAAAAAAGTTTGTAACTTTCAATAGTTCAGTACTAAGGTCTTAATCCTTGTTTTAGTGGAATATGCACGGGGAGACGCAGAAAACAAACAGAAAAAACAACGGCAGAAAGTCTTAATCCTTGTTTTAGTGGAATATGCACGGGGAGAAATTACTGCGAACGACATTGCAAAACTGCGTGTCGTCTTAATCCTTGTTTTAGTGGAATATGCACGGGGAGACAAACAAATAAATTTTTGAATTATGCCAACAAAGGAAAGTCTTAATCCTTGTTTTAGTGGAATATGCACGGGGAGAGCAAAACTCGTTATTTAGCTAAAATACTGCATGTTATGACCCTATTTTGGCGACTAATTCATCAAATTCTTCAAAAAAAGCGTTCTTTTTTAGAGGCCGCAGAAGTACAAAAAAAATCAATAAGTCAAAGGTCTTTTCGAAAAAAATAGCTACTTACCAAAAAAACAACCTATTATGAACATTTATGATAAAATTTCCATTCATGTTTTACCTGATAATATCTTCATAGATCGCAAATAATCCACATTGACAGGAAACACAAAATACAGTTTTCGTTTTCGCAACATCACTGCCTTCATTCAACCCTTTGTCTATAAATCTTTGCTGTCATGAAATTCATCGCGAAAACAATGAAAAAATACTTTTCCGCTCCTACAAAAATGCCCGACTTCACAAGAAAATTAGTTCTCAATGCTTTATTTTTATGTCGGTGCAGAAAATGGCAACTTTTGTCGAGACAAACAATGCTAAAAAAATGACGACCAAATATATGTAACAAGAAATTAGAAATACAGCAAAATCGGTAATCACAGTGCAGCAATAATGGTAACAATAGTACGACAAAAATGGTAACAATGGTGCAGCAAAAACGGTAACAACAATACATCGTTTTTTATT